>Ga0116229_10007482_pt1 | contig 17262 bp, 10 predicted proteins | sample S1TSphgellanicum_3_FD_87313 | JGI IMG/M metagenome (GOLD analysis project Ga0116229, IMG submission 87313) | Host-associated microbial communities from peat moss isolated from Minnesota, USA - S1T2_Fc - Sphagnum magellanicum MG | ecosystem: Host-associated > Plants > Peat moss > Unclassified... | reverse complement strand
TGGTGAAGGTGATAGTCTTATGGCTTGTCAGCAACTCTCATGAGGTTCTGACTGCATTCGTTGTTGTGGAGATTTCTCTGCAAGTTTCTGGATATATATTCTTTGCAATGTCTGCCTTTCTTTTCTTCTGAGATTGCATTGCTTCCTGTTCAGATGACTTTCTTTGAATGGCTTGCAATGGTATTTTTGTTTGTACAGGGTTAAGGGGCAATGCATAAGAGTTGACGGTGATATGCAAGAGAGTGTGATGGAATGAGCAACAGTTTCACAAGTTGTTTCATTCTGACAAGTCAAGATAGTCTCTGAGAACATTGTTGAGCATTCAATTGTTAGACAACTGCTATTGCCTTTTTTTGTTGAGCTGAAGATTTGTTCATAGAGATTGCAACCCTAGTTTACAGCTGACTGTTTTGGCCAACCTTGTAAATAAATGATCCCTCTCATTCTACATTCTTAGCCATGTCTCTTGAACACTGACCAACATCATGACTGCATCTTGCTGTTGCCTTCCAAAATTACTAAGGATGCAGATATTTTCACAATTGCTTGTCCAAAGATTTTAAGCAGATTATTAGATACTTCTTGATGGTTTTGTTCAGGAGGCTGATGAAGGAAGGAGTAGTAGCAACCAGTCAACTGTGACTCATGATCAAGGCAAATGGTCTCATACTTTCTGAGTGATGTTCCTAAGGTTATGATATCTCTAATCATGTCATGCTTTTTTTGGTCTTGCTGGAACTGACACAATGATTACCTTCAAGATGTACTTGTGGAGTTTCCTCTGCAGTCTCAAAGGCACGTACAGTCTAGAAACTAATTTGCAAGGATTTATATTGTTGGGAGCATTTGTGAAGTGGTGATAGCCTCTGTCTCATTGTAACATTATTGCACCTGATAGAAGCAACAAATGAGACCAATGGAAAGCAAAAAGGATTATATTCAACTGAAATGCAAAACACTGTAATTCAAAGGAGAAAAGAACAAAGCAACATCAGACACAAGATATGTTATCTGCACACAGGCCATGCACCTGAGATCCTTCTCACCATTGTGTCTAAACCCTAAGCCCTAAACTTGACGAGACTGACAGTGAATAGTAGTACACTCTGCTACATAAGCTACAACACATACCAAGGATGGGAAATAGGCACTCTGCTGCCTCATATGTCAGCCTTATTTCTGGCATTTACTGGAAGTATCATGTAAAATACTTGACTAAAGCATTCACATAGCCAGCTAGTAGTTGACACCTAGTCTGCCATTCAAGAAAATCCCCATTTCCTGAAATTCCAGACTCAGATGTGCAGAAAATTTGACCAAATACTGTGCAGGAAATGGAGGGAGACCAAATCCTGTTACATGAATTTTGAATCAACTACACTACCAACCCATTCGACTTTGCAAATATTGCACCAACTGTGTAGTACATAATGCACAACCTTAGCTAACTATAGTATGAGGTGACATGAAAGAAATAAACTATCGACTTGGTTCAGACAGCATGACAAATAGTTCGTCATCTGTGATGGCCCCTTGCTCCATTGCACTTTCCAAAGGAGTTTTCCCCAAACTGTCTGTTGCTGCTGGATTAGACCCTCTGCAAAAGCCAAAAATTGGAATGTGAGACATGGATATGATTTGAATAAGATTTTTATTGGGCATACTTTCGAAGTAACAGCTTTGGACTATCAAAGCAAGGACGTTTTCCTTGACAACTTGCATCGAAAGGAGGCCAATGGCTTAGGGTGACTGAAACTACAACCGTTTTGAGGTACTAACAATATCAGATGCCAAAGTTGAATGTCTTTCCACAAAGTACCTTGTCAAGAGTAGTTTTGCACACAAGTTTCTGTTGCTCAAAATGCAGTAATGAAGTGGTGTTCGACCCTGAGCATCAGTAATGTTCACTCGTGCCCCATGCTGGAGTAGAAGTTCAATCAGGCTAAGATCCCCAATCTGACAAGAAAGATGCAAGAGTGTGCATCCACGTGTATCTTTCAGGTTGGTCCCTGATTGTTCATTAGCTGCTAGGTTGCCTGTAGGTGCCCTATATACTGGGCTCAAAGGTGCTGTTTGTAACTCTGTTGCACTTTCTGCAGAGTGATTCCCAACTAGAGATCCACCCCAGTTGCTTCGACTATTTTGAGAGCTGTTATTTCTTCTTGAGAGTGCTGTTGCAATAGTTGCCACCAATGGTGATCGAGAGGGTTCACCAGTTCCCATTGCTTGTTCCAAGGTTGTGTTAGGGTTGGCATCAGCAGTTATGAGCAAGCGGAGTGCTAGTTGCTGCTTGTTCATCTGGACAGCATCCCACATCTGCCTGGCAACAGTTGGACCCCGTAGATCCACCTTCAGCTTCTTCACAAATCTCTTTTCAACATACTGCAGAGAAGAAAACAAGGGTGAGACTTTCATGATTTGTACAAGACCTCAAACAACAGCATGTGTACTTCATTCTAATTTTCCCACATCAATTTCCTCCCACTTAGAACTAACAATGACACATCTGATAGTGGCTTTGAGACTTCTTAAAGAGCCCAAGATTCATAGCAACATCACCTACCTTGATACCTTCCACACATGGGACTGCACACAATAAACAAAAGCCAGCTTCACTGGGTTGGCCTAGTGAATACCATAACCTGGTTTTCAAACAATACAAGCCCACTGAACTTCAAGGAACTTCCCATGGATATGATGAGCTCTCCTCTCGTTCTCTATTTCCCTCTTTTTCAATGTTTTCTATTGAAGTCCAAGCTGCTAGTAAAGAGATACAGGAAACACATATTGGGGCCCACCTTTGCCTGAATGAACTTCTCCTTCAGAGGTAGTGGATCCCTGGCATCTGGTTTCAGAATTGGGACATCTGCAGCAGCAGGCTCACTGTCATGGATGGCACTTCTGCAACCAAATCAGCATACACAAAATATTATGACACAATTATAGGCATACTTTAAATAAGAGGCAACATTCATAAAGAAATACATTACATTTTGCAAATACCTCTCAGCTGATTGCCCCAAAGATAAATTTTGTGTACTGCCCTCTATGGTCAGCCCCTCCTCCCAAATTGAGTTGGCACATGCATTTCCAATGGATTGGAAATAGCCGATCACAGATGGCTCCCACACCTTTACATCCAGTGTCAATGATCGCACCTGCACACAAAGTCATGTCATCATCAAGAGAGCAACCATGATTCCAACCTACTGTAGAATGGGGCCCTAATGGTAAGGTACACTCATTTTAAACAAGCTACAGAGAACATAACTATTGGTTGCTCCAGAAATCGAGAGCACCAGTACAATTGAAGAATCTGCTACTTTGAGATCAATCTGACTACACGTATAATAAGCAAGGTGCTGGGAAAAACAACTCAAACTAGGTTGAAGTTTGGACATGTCATTGTCATGCTAACCTGGGAGAGCACACTCTGCCCATGCATAACTCCTGACTTACAAACTATGAAGGGCTGTTAGGCAAAACAAAAGCCCAATGTGACATGGAACCACATACAGATTCCTTCATTACCTTACCTTGGAAATTTGAACACCAAGATTTCTGTGCACCCCTGAGCACTCAATGCAGAGCAAGATACCCAAATTCAAGGATGCCCAATCCGGTTCCACAGCACCACAATCAGCACAGACATCATTGCCAGGCACACAGCGCAGAATATCCAATGGCTTTTCTTGTGGTTCATGAGCAAGTTGAGCCTCTGATGCTTGGTCTCTGTAGGAGCTGCTAGAGTGAACCCTTGAAATTATTGTATCTTCTGTACCATCAATGTCCAAAGAAGTTCCTGTGCTGCTCTCACTGGCTGTTCCCTGTTGGCTCCCACTCATTGAACTTGTATATGGTCGCTGCCAGCCAATTGAGGTGACAATGATGAAGCTCAGTGTAAATCACAGGATCAGTCTGTTCCAAGTGAGAAATGACATTGGAGAGAGCTCCTCTACAACTGCCACATCATAGTCAGAACTGACCATAATTTGAGCAGACTTTGGAAGCTACCTTGTGCTAAACAGAGATGCAGTCAACACAGAAAAAAATCCTTTCACCATGCTGCAATCTAGTCACAGCTCACTCATTCAACTCCTATACACCTCCAAAGAACATGACAGGTAGAAAAGCAGGGGATACTTGTTCAAGTCCATCCAATATGAAAAATGAAAAACCTGTTCATGAACTTGGTTGTTCAGCAGGGAAGCAATAACACCAGTAATTTTGTCCACCCAGTCCATTCTGTCCACTGCATTCTCCGCCTACCCACATTTTGGCATATTGATTAGAGTTGCAACAGCATACATTAATACCTAAAGGTCCAATCAACCTAATTTGGGTTGACGGATGATTTCACACAGGCCCTACACACAACTACAGAGTCCAGTTACATCATCCACCTCATGATAGGCTGCCCAGAGAGCTCTCTTCATGATGGTTAATGTGGCCAGAGGATTGAGGCCTCCTACATTTTCTTACAAATTTGAAAGTGACATGTGAAGATTGTAGCTTGTTTTGGACTTGCCCAGCTGTCCGAGGGGCCCAGAGGCACATATTTGGGAGGGACTGGGAAATCTAGCTACAGGTTGGTATTCCTTCTGTCCATACAATGGTATCTCTATGTACACTTGCTCTCACACTTTTTTTATACACAATGTATTTCTAGCTCATCTCTGGCTGTGTGGCAATGCTTGCATTGGATCTAGCAGGTTCTATCACCATCTGAAATTCTTCTCACTGCATGAAATTGGTGAATTTGGGGTCTTCTAAAGTAGTCAGTCCCTCAAATTATCTATTGCTAGTACCAAATGGAAATTTCAGTCAAAAGTGAATTTTTTTACCCTGCCCATGTGAGTCCATCATGGGTGTACCTTGGTCAACACACAATCCCTTCCAATTGAACCACCTGATTGCATTCAATCTTTGTGTGAGATTTGCACACATTGTGCATTACAATAGCTTACAGTTGGGTCCCCAAGATGATGCATCAGGAGGACCTGCGAGGCTTGAAGTGAATTCTGCCATTTGAGCCTGTTTTTCAACTCTTGGGGTAGGCTGGACCTTCAGGGGGTTACCTCATATTGAAATACGAAGCTCAATGGGGAGTCTGTAGAGGTTGTGGTAAATAAAACATGTTAAGTAGACATCCATATGGAAGACCAAAGAAGTACCTGAAGAGTGTAATTTTTGGAAGGAGATACTATGCGAAAGCAGAACCGAAGATCTGACTGCTCTGCATCAATCTTGATGGTGGATGTGAGCAAATTAACAGTATGATGAGCAATAGTTTTGTCATCCTGCAACCAATCCAACCAAACCACCCAAGCTAGAGATGGATTAAGGACTGCAAACAGTTCTGTTTCATGCAAAAATAAGCAACAGCTGAAGCTCATTCTCCTTTCAGATTCCTAGCATCTAAACCGGACAATACGTGCCAAAAAGAAAACTTTAGCACAAAAATATTACCAAAAGCAGCTCTCTCAAAGAAAACAGATTGAAGCTTCAACTTGCAGTAAAAACAAATGCTTGGAGTTCTTTTTGAGCAGGTAAGCTTCAACCGGATTGAAGACTACTTCAAGTAACATGGAGAAAGGTCACCCACTAGACATGACAATACATACTATTTACATCCTCATCAACTTAGGAGACTGGAAAACTGGACAAAGATTTCCCTAAGCAACTAGACTTACCGTGGGTTTGCCCCACTGTTTCCGGTAATAGTACAACATTCCTCGGCTATCCAGCACAAAAAACCTACGTTTCCAATCAGCTCGCAAATTTGATGAGCGTTTCAGTAAGTACCCCTGCTTTATTGTTTGTATCTGCATAGAACAAATTATGAGAGGAGTGATAACATGAGAGGATCATTGGGAAAAAAGCATACAAAATGTTTACTTAGAGCTGGGTCTCCAATGACAACCAGAAAAATGTTGAAATTGCTGAGAACCAACCTGTCCTCTTGGTGTGGATTGCATGACAGCCTCTATTAATTTGTGGGAACTGCGGCCAACAGCCTGGATTCCATCCCCAGCTGCCAAGCTGTCAACATGACTGAATGAACGTTGATTTTCCTGGTCCATCTGTTGGCGGTATTCCTGCATCCGATCTGCAAGTGCTGCTTGCTCATAGTTGGCTCTCTCCCTTGATTGTTGTGCATAGGTTAGCACCTGTCTCAACCCATCAACCATGGCATTTGCAAACTTCACACAATAAGCAATAATCTTAGCATTCCACAGCATAAATCAACATCAGTTGTACTAGTCTATAAAACTTTAGCTATTCCTGAAGATGTGAATTGGGTTAAAGTATCTTCCACCACATGGTTCATGAGACATTACTTGCCTACTGGACTACTCTGCAAAGTCAAGAACATTAAGCTTCCTAACACATGATTGTGGAGCCAATATTGGAATCTCCAACAAAACATGTTCAATTAATGGTTCAAAAGATGGTATGAATATGGTCCCAGGATTCCATGATTCACCTGGTGTATGTATGGTTCAATCTGATGCAGCAACTCATAGCCCTGAAGCAGCAGCATCCTGTTAGCTGGGCATTAAAGAACATATCAACATCAGCAAAATCAAGTCAAGCAACCACAAATATCTTTAAGAAAACTCACCTGTTTAAAGTACCGGAGGTGAGCATCCATTGATCCACTGACAGCTTCTAGGAATTCAAACTTTTTCTTTGCCTCTATGTTGGAAAGAGCTGTTATCTGCAATAATTCATCAACCAAAAACTTCCCTTTTAGGTCAAAAGGTGTGCTTCATATATACTAACTATTAACCACATGACAGGTGCACAAAATCACCACAAAAAATTCAAATACAAATAAAACTACTGCATTGAGTGTGTTTAGGCATCTATCATCTGCCTTCCTGCTCAGCTCCAGTTGCATCTGAATGTCTGAAAACAAATTATGTCTTTTGGTGGAATAACAGCTGTTGCAAAGGGAAACCTACCAGGTTGAACCGAGCTTGCTCAAATTGGGACTTTGCATTCCACAAATCCTGTGTTGTAAAGCAGACAAACAGAACCACAGGGGAAATAAGAGCAGGTCAAACTCATAGTGGCAAACATAAATACAACTAAACCTGCATTTTACAATTCTCCATTTATGATTTTGACCAAAACTTCTAGATTCATCAAAACTTACATAGACACACTTTCATGCTCATGATCTCATGGGGAAAATTCAAGAAATGCAATACCCACAGATAAATAGAGGCTCTAGCTAGCTACTGCCTCTGAAAATATGAAAGTGACCTTCCATCCTAACCCTCACCAGAAAGGCAAAAGGAATCAAACAAATACCTCCTGAGCCTCAGAAACCACCTCTACCTTTGCATCCTTCCTCAGTGACAAAAATTTCTCACGCACCTGCACCACAGAAGACAATTTGGGTTGTTTGTTCCTGTGTTAGTTCCATAATTACTTCCTTTCCTGCTCCAGCCATTCTGCAGTGAAGCTTAGAAGGCCTAAGAGATCTGGACAGCAGATGCCAGAAATTGAAGACTCAGACAGAAAGTGAACAATAAGTATCAAAATCCTATTCTCTGGAGGTGGTGGGAGGGTAGCTGCACACAGAGCTTGGATCGAACGAGTCATAAGTACTTTGAAGTCACAATAAGGACAACACAGCTACATCCAAATTTAACAATACATGAGAACATAATCATAGATACACCATTATCTACAGGTACACTCCTCTCAGCTCACCTGGTCATAATGCAAGCTGGCCTTATCAAACCGCTTTCGAACTTCCTGCACAAACATACAACACTTATAATGAGGACAAAACATTCAAACTGCTGAAGGAAGTCCTACACTTGAAAGTTTCAGTTCAATAGAAAAGAATGGACAGGCAAACCATGTAAAGTGACAAAATGCATCCAAATAGCCCCTAAGTAAGTGAATCTCCTTACGTCAAACCAAGTTAGCAACTTGAATTATTTACTTGGTCACATATAAAAGGTGTGCTTGGTAAAAAAATGACCATATCAGAACATATATAGCTTTACAAGTACTGAAAATTACACTGAAAAGAATTTTTAGATGACCCATTAAGGTTATGGATATTTCAGATCTGACAACATAACAGCAACCAATCAGCAAGCAAGAAAAAGAGGAAAACCAACATCAAAGTAAAAACAAAACAAGACCGAAAATATAACTCAGTAGTTTGAACAACAGTCATACTCATGTTCAGGGACATTCAAAATCAGCATGTATGGCATTGACCACCTACCATAACATCCCCAGTGACTTCATCAGCTCCTAGAAATGGGCAGTGAAGAGGTTAATGTCAAACATTAACCACCGTACTGAGTTTCTGTCACAAGACCAGCAGCAACTGGATAACTCAGCCATGATGCCAGCTAGCTCAATAAGACCTATAAGAGGGCAAGATCACCAAAAACCCACAAAGGAGGAACAAAAAACTGAAGAGAAACAGAAACAGAAACAGAAGGCAAGAAAATGAAAAACCCAAATGAGGAAGAAAAGAAAGAAACAGCATCGAGAACTTTGAGAGCAAGAGCTTTAGAGGACAAAAGGGGTTTAGAAAAGCTCTTCAGTTATGAAGAAGCCTTTGAAGTTATCGTTCTGGTGAAACTGTAGAGAGAAATCTTTCTTTGTGAAGAAAACCTCTGGTCCAACCAAATTGGAACATGGATCTATCTGCGGCCAGTAAACTACTACAAGACTCTCCTCCAATGATATCAGTTGGGTCATTCTCAAAAGTGACAGCAAGACCAAGCCAAGGGAACCCAATCGACAGGTAGCTGTGAGGAGTGGATCATATCCTTCTTCACAGTAACAGGTAATTTGACCCCAATTGGAACCATGACCACAGCCTCATATGAGAACCACCGGCCCACCATAAACTCAGTGAGAAGCTCCTCACTAACCTTCCAATTTCGCCATTAGTCACCCCCAACTAGAGAAATTGTGTGATTACACGTAAACTCTGTTCTACAATCTACTGAAGGTCAAATTAAGTACCAAACTCATCTAAGGTGTAGTAATGTCTCACTAACCTATGTCAGTGGCACTTAGGGGAAAAGGAGGGAGTAACATAGTTCTTCCTGGAAAGGAGAGGCAAACCTTGACATCTTGAAGATCAATGCTCACAAATTGGGTCAGACGGTCATTTAGCATATGCTCAACCTGCATAAATGCCCATCTGAAATGTCAATCAAAAAAGACTATCAGCATCTTGAGAATCAAAGACCCCCTACTTCCATCGCATACTCAGTAAACAATTGCAGGAGTGAATCAGCAGTGACTGACTAGGTACCTGTGAACGTAGAACCTCTTTATAAGTTCCAATCTCCCTTAATGCAATGGTGAACTTTGTCATCACAGGCCCTGCATAGTAGTCATAAGTGGTGTTCAGAAGAGATCTACAGGGATCAGCATTTGCACATGCCAGCATGTAAGATAAGGAGAAATGGGCAGAAAAGGAAAAACCTCCAACTGCAACACTGATAGGATCATCATGGCCTCCTCCAAAGGTCTCCAAACCACTTGCAAAGGCAATATCTCCATCATATGCCTCTCCAAGCCCATCACTGCAGCTCCATCAGCACAATGTTATTCAAGTCCAAGAACGTGTCAAGAGCTCATTTATAAGCTAAGAATTGCAAAGCATGGCTAGGAGCTCATGTTCTTCCCATAGACAGGTCAATGCTAGGAACAAGAGCCTAACCAGGAAGCAATCAGAGCTTGAGATTCAACAACTTTCACTACCAGATAATAATGCTGCAATGGTACCTGTATTTGCGACATCCTTTATAAAGTCGTTGACATCGCTCCCGCAATGCTTCTGCACTCTCCTCAAGAGCTTGAAGCTGTGAATTAATGTGTAAACATTAGAACAATTTTACAGGAGCTTCACAATGATGTTGTGCAACTCACAACACTCCTCTCACCTGACAACATGTCTATCATTTATGAATGCATCCGAAGAGCAGATTTACCAATATTTTGTACCAAACTCGAATCCATGAAAATCCTGAATAAACCAGAAAAGAATGGAGGCATTTGTGTCATTCCCTAGCTGATGCCCTAACCTCTTCTGAGTCCAATCAGAGACAAATGAGAGAAAGAACAGTACCTGCTTCCGGAACATTGGGGAATCATCGAGCGTTGTGAAATGCATAGCTGTGGAATTGGTGCTATAGCAGCTTCCTCATAAAAAAGCGCCGATTCCCTGCTCCCTCTTCAACAAAGAATACGATACTTTCGCTTGTTCTTGCTCCAATCTAAGCAACGAGATCCTCCATTTTAGGGTTTGAAGCACCGGGAAAACCATCTGCATATCATATCAGCTCCCCGAGATCTTCATATCCATAATAGGTACTTAGTCCCAGCTCAGATGCAAGCAAAAAAGCGCCAGTACAAGAATATTCCAGCAGATCCACGTCACAAAAGCTGCATCATGATTCGGATCCTTGGAAAGGATCTAGAGACGAGTAGCGACCTGTACCTACGACAGCCACCGTCCTCCATCATTTTTCTTCTGCGACAGATTCAACTCCAATTTCTACTCAAGCCACATGGAGGAAAAAAAATTCGAATATCAAGTTGAAAAACCACGATGGATCACGCTCGCTTCGATTCGGACGAGAGCAGAAAGCATACAAAACTGGACACCGGAAAACACTCGACAGACTTGCTTACTTCGATGCGAGGAGGCGAATCTGTTTGCAGAAGTTGTTACAGCACGCCGCAAATCTACACCAGTTGCACAACTAAGGGGAGGAGGCGGAACAAAGAAACAACCAAGCCCGCTTTCAAATCAAACTTGAGGCAGAAATACTGCACAGAAAAAGAAACGACTTGTTCCAGGACCGAGAAGACGCATCTGCAGAGGAAAACAAGTAGCAAAAAGCTCACGAGAGTGCACAGAAATCAAATATTATCCGACATTTGCTACAAAACAGGCACGCAAAAAACAAGACACACAACGCACTTCATACACTCTCTCTCTTTCTCCCCCCTCTCACCAACACCATTCCTGAATGCAGATCTCTACACTAGTTACTAACAGCTTACTAACAACCACATCTCTGTATACTAGTTACTAACAACTTACTAACCACCCCAGATCTCCACAATAGTTACTAACAACTATACACCTGGTACACTAAGGTTACTGACAAGTTAGTAACAACCACAGATCTCTTAACGCTAGTGTTTTCACTAACAAGTTACTAACACAATCACAGATCTCCACACTAGTTTTACTAACAAGTTACTAACACAATCACAGATCTCTACACTAGTTTTACTAACAAGTTACTAACAATCACAGATCTCTACACTAGTTTCACTAACAAGTCACTAAAGAGTTAAGAGTTAGACAACAAACTCATACACCCTTAAGTATTTTCTCATAACCACTCATAAAAAACATGAAAAAAAGCAGTTAGTCACTTCCCATTATGCAGTGATGTGATGAGACTATCATGTGCATGTGAATAATGGAAAGTGACTAACTGCTCTTCTTTGTTACTAACCATTCAAGATGGAATATGCGAGACACTTGAGTACTATTCCATTCCTTGTTGTTTTCTATGCTCTTTCTTTTCTACTACTTGTGACTAGTAAGTTACTACTAACCTCATGGTATTATTTCTTCCACAATCTACTATGATATTGTCATATGAGTAATGAAATTATTCAAAGTGTAGCCTACGATAATTATGATGATTTTCAACATGGCAACTTCATATATTCACAAAAAATTGGTTCATTATTTTGAGGATTATTTAATGATGAAACTAACCTTTAAGGTAAGGTATTATTATTATTTTTTAAAGCATTTTAGTAAATATATTTCATTTCTTTTCCATTTTGTTTTTTGGGTGTGAAGGAAAAGGGGGCCTTTGATTCATAGATTCAATAGAAAAACCTTCTCATGTTGTTATTACCATGTTTTGTATAGAGATGACGATTATAGTCGAATTGGTAGAACAAGGTGTTGAGTTTGCTTGTGCTAGAAAAAATATGTTATGGCCAACAAAATCGTTAGATTTGGTGATTTAAAATTTTTTTTATTTAACTTATTTTGAGTGAACCAATATTTACATGTGTAATAGGGTTTAATATATTTATGAAAATTGTAGATGATCAATGGAAATGGTAGAAAGGAGTCATTATTTTCAAATTTTGTTGCAAAATAAAGTTAGTGTAAATTTGAAGATTTTTTTTTTAGATGAAGAATACTTTGGTGGGTTTAAAAAAAAATTTAGTTATCTTGTTTGAAATAAGAATTCAATGCATAATAATTATTTACAAACAAGGTTCTAGCACATTATTTGTGCACTTTGTTTGAAGTTTGTGCCACACTAATGTTTGGGCACGTCAATAGCTATTTAATATAGCTTTGTTTAAATGCAAGCCATTTACATGACTAGGCATGGTATTCATTACATTTCCATTTATTTGTGTGTTCCCCTATTACATTTACATGTCATGTATATTTTAAACCATAAACATGCATAACATTGGTTCAAATTAGTGTTGGTTGATTCTTGTTTTTAAAAGAAACCTTTAGTTTTAGGTTACTAGGTCATTTTCATTGGAAAGGAAAACCTTTGGTTGTAAGTTTATTTCATCTTTTCATATAATTACAAAACCTATCAATCATGGTTTTTTCTCAATTTTTTAACTTAACTATTCTTGGTCTTATGTTTTCGATAATTATAAATATTTTCAATTCCAAGTTCATTACAAAGTTTGTTTCGACTAATTCTTGGGGGTTTTAAGGCTGATTTTGAGGCTAGTTCTTTGTCTCAAAGAATTGTTTTTGAGGATTTTTAAAATTAAAACTCCTTTAAGAAATAAAAAATGTGAACAAAAATACATTTATGCAAAAATTAACTTTAACATAATCCAAAGCTTCAATTTTTAAACATATACACATTCATTTAGTATAATCAAACTCATTATTGAACAATTCACACACATAAATTGCAAACTCTTTGACCATGTTTGGGATCTTTCCTATTATCTTAAAAGTATCTATGTATACAATAAGGGTCTAAGTTTAAACCTTTCCAAATTTGAGATTCCATCATGAGGCTAATAAGTTGGTAGGTTAAGGGGAGGGATTAAAAATTTAAAAAGGGTTAAAAAACTTAGACCCTTTAGTTACATAAACAAAATGGTAGACTTTTTTATGTCATTTTTTGACATTGTTTGGTGTTTTTTTTTAGTTTGTTGTAAATTTTGTTATGTTTTGTAATGCTTTATCGTATTCCTTTTTGCTTTTGTGCATTTCGAAACCCATCACATTGGTAGTTATATAATGAGCTAAGAGTTTGTTTCATCTTTGTGATTTTCACGTCAATATGTTTATCACGAATCATTGTTTTGGTTAGATGATAGTCTAAAATTTATGTGAAGTGTGTTGACCTTGAATCATAAAACTATTACATCCTAAATGAGATGTTGATTTATTTGCCCATTTGTTTGACCTTAATATCTCATTAAATATTCAATAATTTGTTCTTATTCGTTAGTTTTTGGTGATTGAACAACTTTAAGAAAAATTTTAAATTTAAATGTGACATTGTGGATGATATTGGTTTTGAATATGGTGTTAACGAGCCATGTGCCAATTTTGCTAATGAGCCAATTCTTTTGGATGATTATGTTAATGAGCTATGCATGTGCTAATTCTAAAAGTGATGATGTTTAGGAGAAATCTAATTGTGAATCTCCTATTAAAGAGCCATGTTTGAAATCTTAGTTCTTGATATAGATGAGATGGAGATCATGGAAAACATGAATAAAGGAGGTCAAAAAGCAATGACACATGTATAACTTTGGGCGAAGAACACATTTGTTGAATGCAGAGTGTTTCATGGTTTAAGCATGGAAACTTTTTATAATTTATCTTTTAAAAATGAAGACAATTTAAAGGATCTTGTGAACATGTTGTCATTTCACAAGTGGCACAAAAAATGGTAGTTTATATCTTCCTACAGGGTACTAATTTAAATGCATTTTGAAATGTTTTTGTTGTTTATATTTTAATCAATGGTTTTTCTCATTGTTAAATTATTTTTTTCTTGAATATCATTTTTTTTTTAAAAATTCATTTGAATGAATATAGTTTTAAAATATTTTTTGCTTAATTTTATGATGCAACATACAGTTGTTGATAAGCCGAATTGAATGAATTATATGATAGAAGCAAAAATAATGTGTTGTTGAAACAAATAAAATACTTATAATTCCAATCAACAACTTCATTCATGCTAGTGTCACAAAGTTGAAGTTGTTGGTGATGAACTAGTTTTGCGATTATTGATAGTTGCTCTAAAGAAATCTATCAAAAAATCTAATGTGTTATTTATTGAATAACAACAAAAAATGTTAGAAAAAACAATTTGTCAATCCACATTTCTGGATGGTTCGAATTTCCAATTTGGATATTTGTGCTTGTGGATTTCTTCATATAAAAATGGTGTTTTAAGTTGAAACAAGTTGATTTTGATGAATAATTGACTATCCTTACTTACCAATTTGGTTTTGAGGTTATGTCAAGGGGTATTAAATAATTGGTAAATAAATATTACCCATTGTTTTGTACATCGGCATTGATTGTCTAGTTGTTAATGTGATTATAATTTACAAAGAACTTGTTTGTTGTCATTGTCCTATTATTTAACTTGTTGACAAAATTAGGCCACATCCATTATTTTTACACATTAACCTCAATGGAGAGCCTTATATTTAAGGTATGATTTGCAACATTTGTAATTGGTTGTAATGAATTATGATTGATTACTAACAAGTTGATAATAGATTTTCCCAATTCGAAAGAAGTCTTATCCAAAAAGATTGCAACGGTGTTGGAATCACCAACATGAAGGAAACATTTGTTCCTTGGGAATATGGGATATTACAACCATTTATATTATTCATTTTCTTATGGGAGTGCAGTCACACTAATAGGAGCTAGAACAAGTGTAATGCATGTTTAGTTTTTTAATGTTTAGAAGTGACAATTTAATTTGGTGTTGAAAATATAAAGTTTTAAAAATATATTAATGTTTATAATATATTTTTGGAACATGTGAATTAATTTGAAAAATATCCAATGAATAAAAAACTTTCAAAAACACTCATTAAGCACTGTAACATGTGCTTTTTAACATTAAAAAGATTTACAAATAAACTTCAAAACTTTTGAAAATTACATATACTTTGAAATCTTTTACATAAACCTTGACATAATAATATAAAAAAAAGTTTTAAAAATTTAGAAATTTTTTTGAAGACTTTTTTAAGAACATTAAAAAAAATACCCTTCCAAAAGCGAGTGGGTGTGGCTCATATTATCTCGTTTGCACCCATGGGGTTATTATGTTTTTAAATTTCTTTTTGTTTTGCTAAAATTATTTTTGCTATGCTTTGGTTTTTTCATTTTTTTTTGATTCATAGTTTTGATTTATTATATATAAATACAATTAAAACAAAATTGACTTGAAAAATAAAACAATGTTTTGTCTTCATTTTCATTTGTGGCATTGTTTTTAGGTTTTTGTTATATGAAGGTATATTTGGATTGACAAACACTTGAAAGACATATTGATGTAATAGATGATAAATGGAGATTGAAAGGTGGTCATTTGTTGGGATATGATGAAGCTTTTAGTGAAGAGAAAACAACTTATGATAAGATTAATGTAACATGTTTTTTATTTTATTTTAAATATTCAATTTTTATTTTTTTGTATTATTTTTGGTTGTTGGTTTGTAACAATTTTTATTTTGTGTAAGAATTCCATTTTGGAAAAGATGGAATATTTGATGCAACTTCTTGTTTTAGTGTTGTTTTGGCTAGTGAAAGAAAAGTTATTGATCTTATTCATGACAATTTTGTGATTGTTGGTGTTCATGCTAGAATTATTAGTGTGTATGGTGTTGATGTTTTTAACAATGTTGTTGATACTAGTGTTCTTATGAGTGTTATTGGTGTGTGTGATGGCCATGCACATGATGTTGGTGTTTTTAATAAGGTTGTTATTTGATTTTACGTATTAAGAAAATTCAATCCATGTACATGTTTCACAAACTAGAAGATTTCTTGTTGATCTTGATGACACTTTTTGGAATGATCTATTGGAGAATGAACTTTCAAAGTATAAAAACATATTATACACAATTCATTCTTATGCACTACTTGAAACAATGAGTGAATATAACTTTTGGTCACATCTTCAACCACTTGTAGAACTATGTCACACCCATCAATTATGTGGTGGATCCAAAATCTCTTATTGTTTTAACACTATTGCATGTAGTTGAGGAGTGAAATTTGTTTTTCATTTTCATACTTCAAGTTACTAGTTATATTACTTTCAATTAATTATTATTTAAAATTAAGTTGAAAAAAGAAAAAAAAAGAAAAGAATTTCTAGGGGTTAGAAGCTCTTTTGCGAGCTAGCGGCTTCCTTCTAGGGTTTGGAAGTGCTTTCTACAAATTAATTAGTGAATTCTAATGATTACAAAAATATGGCTAAAATTGAGACCGGTGAGCTAGAATTAAATTGTTTGTTCTTTACATATGAAAAATACAATCTTCAAAATCCAATTGTTAATAGCATTTCAATTTCAAAGTCCCATTGTTAAAACAACTAAATCAACAAAAACTCAAAACCACCGTTCAACACAAATTACACAGTAAGTAAGAAGTTAAACCTCAAACACAAAAGTGCAGATTCTTTTAAAACAATTAAATCAACAACTTAATCAAATAAAATGGAATGATAGACTATATTTGCCTCAATTGAAGAAATGAAAATTTTCCCTCTTTGAACTACAAAATAAAAAAAGTTCAAATTGCATGTTCAACACAATCAAATGCAAATGGCACGACAATTTGCAAGATTGTAACCTTAGTCCCATGTATAAAATTGTTCAATTACTTTAAAAATTAGGAAATGTTCCATGAACTTGAACCAATAAAATGCAAAACCAGGAACTAAATTTCCATGAAGTTCCCAAAAATATGAACTGAATGTTACAATAACATGACTTGCTCATTGCACAATAATTCTACCCTCTATAGAAAACCCTCCATAGAATTTTCACTAAATTCTAGTTGTAACCTTAATTCACCCCACCCAATTTTAGAAAGGAGAAAACTTACATCTAGACATGTAACCTTATCCATTAAACTTATTTTTGATTCTTTGCTCCTATGCTTGGTGAGAATGAGTTCTTGCAATGCTTTTG
>Ga0116229_10007476_pt1 | contig 17270 bp, 12 predicted proteins | sample S1TSphgellanicum_3_FD_87313 | JGI IMG/M metagenome (GOLD analysis project Ga0116229, IMG submission 87313) | Host-associated microbial communities from peat moss isolated from Minnesota, USA - S1T2_Fc - Sphagnum magellanicum MG | ecosystem: Host-associated > Plants > Peat moss > Unclassified... | reverse complement strand
GTCGGGTTGCCCCTGCTCATCTTCTCGGTACCGGCACTGTTCGGTTACCCGGCGATCGCCCAGGACAACCTGCTACAGAATTTCCCGCTGCGCGTACTCGTGGGTCAGCAGTTCGCCAGTGGTCATCTGCCGCTCTTCAACCGCTTGGCGGACTCGGGTACCCCGTTGCTCGGGGGCATGAACGCCGGCGCGTTCTTTCCCCTGACCTGGCTCTTCATCGTGTTCCCGGCGATCCTCTCGTGGGTGCTCAACATCGTCGCCGTCTACGCGGGCGCCGCGCTGGGACTCTTCGCCCTGTTGCGCTGGCACAAGCTCGGGACCTTCGCCAGTTGCGTCGCCGCCCTGGTCTACGCGTGGAGTGGTTCGATGATCGGCCAGATGGTGCACCTAGGCGTCGTCCAGGGCGACGCCCTCCTGCCGTGGGCGATCCTGGTGATGCTCGCGATGGCGGACGCGACGAGGCGCGCGAGCGACGCGACGTGGCGCGAGCGGCTGCGGACCTTGGCGCCCAGCGTGTTGGGACTCGCGACGCTCTGGGGACTCACCGACCTGACCGGCGAGCCGCGCGCCATCGCCGAGATGCAGTTGATCCTGCTCGTCGTGGTGCCGGTGGTGTTGATCGTGCGCACGACCTGGCAACCGGTCAACTGGCGTGACCGGTTCGTCTACGTCGCGAGCGTCGCGGTGGCGGGGGCGTGGGGTCTGGTCATCGGCCTCGGTCAGTTGCTGCCCGGACTCTCGTTCATCGACCAGTCCCAACGCACCGATCTCACGTACCAGTGGTTCGGGGCGGGTTCGCTCTACGTGAAGTGGACGAGCCTGCTACTGGTACCGGACCTCTTCGGCGGCAACGGCCTGTTACACCAGCCCAGCTACTTCGTGAACTACAACCTGCCCGAGGTCACGGGCTACGTCGGCGTACTCGCGCTCGTCGGGTTCTTCGCCTTCCTCACGCGATGCACGCACCGCGGTTGGCGCCAAGAGGATCGTCAGTGGATTGTCTACGTGGTGCTCATCGTGGTGGGGCTCTTCGCCGCCTGGGGGAGTTTCACGCCGCTGGGTCACCTGTTTCGTGCGATACCCCTCTACGGCAGCACGCGCCTGCAGAGTCGCAGCATCATCGTGGTGGACCTCGGTCTCACGGTGTTCCTCGGCTGGTTCCTCCAGCGCGTGATCGACGGCGACGTCGCGGGCGCCGGTCTCGTGGGGCGCCGGCGATGGTTCACGGTAGCGCCCGCCCTCGCGACGGCGCTGCTCGCGTGCTTGATGCTGTTCTTCGGCAATCAGATCGTCACGTGGATGACCAACGCCACGCCCGCGGTCACGCTCGCCACCTTCGAGCGACCGACGCTACTCGTGCACCTACTGCTCGCCCTCGCACTGGTGCTCGTACTCGTGCGTGGACTGCGCCACCGGCGTCGCACCGCGTGGCTCACGACGTTGGTGGCGCTCGACGTGCTGGTCTTCGCGTTGTTCTGTAGTGAAGGGTTTCTACCGGGTCACGCGAACTTCGAGCCGTCGCGCGCGCACGCGTTGACGGCGATCGATCCGGTGGGCCGCTACGCGTTGGTCGATCCGTCGGGTCAGAATCACTACACGTTCGAGGACCTGGGGGCGGCGAACATGAACGTGTTCACCCGGCTCGCGAGCGTCCAGGGCTACGGCTCGCTGATCGACGAACTCTACGGCAACGTGACCGACACCCACCCGCTCTTCGGCCTCGACGGCTGCCAACTCGCGCGCGGGGTCTATCACCAACTCCGACTCTCGACCGTGGTGGTGCCGACCGACAAGCTCACGACCCTCGAGGGTTCGTCGCCCGTCGCACCGAGCACGTGCGTCGCTCCGACGCGCTCGTCGTCGATCGTCCGTTACTTCGGGACGATGATGGCGGTGAAGGCGGTCACGTTGACCGGGGTGAACGGACAAACCGTGTCGACGGGTCCCGTGAGCGCGCAACTACTCAACGCGAAGGGTCGGCCCGAGGGCGCCGCGGTGACGCTCAGTGCGGGCGAGTCACTCACCTTCAACTTCGCCCACCAACGCGAGAAGGCGGCGGGCGTGCGCGTGAGCGCCGAGGGTGGCGTGCTCGTGGGCACGAGCGCGGTGGTCGAACGTGGCTCCTCGCACGCGACCTACGCCCTCGACACGTCGTTCCAAGAGGCGCTCTCCTCTTCGGCGTGGCGCGACGAGGGAACCGTCGGGACGCTCACGTATTTTCGCGCGACGTCCATTCGAGCGAGCGACTGGTTGGGCTCGCACGCGGCGACGTCGCGAATCCTAAGGATCGTGAACGCGACCTGGGGCGACTCCTGGGTCACCATCGCCGCGACTCACCCGACGGTGCTCAAGCGCTCGATGGAATGGATTCCCGGTTGGCACGCGACGGCGGTGAACGTCGCGACGGGCAAGGTCGAGAAACTGCACGTGGTCCGTTCAGGACTCATCCAACAGGTGATCGTTCCGCCCGGCACCTGGAAGGTGCATTTCCACTATCACGCGCCCTTCATCGACGTCGGACTCGTGGGTTCGGTGGGTGGCTCGTTGCTCCTGCTCGCGTCGATCCTGTACGTGCGTGGCTGGGTGCCGCGAAGGAGGAAAGGTAGGGTGAGTCCATGAAGCGCGTCGTGATCGTGGGGGGCGCCGGTCGCATGGGACAAGCGCTCGCGAGTGGACTCGGGGCACTCGACGACGTGCGCGTGGTCGCGTTGGTGGACCTGCACGAACCCGCGGACCTGCACGGGGCGACCTTCGTGTCCGCACTCGACGACGTCGACGCGTCACTGATCGATGCGGTCGTCGACTTCTCCTCACCCGAGAGCGTCGTGACGTCGGCGCAGTGGTGCGCCACGCACCACAAGGGACTGGTGATCGGCACGACCGGACTCAGTGAGGACCAGCGAGCGTCGGTGGTCGCCGCGGCGACGGCGACCGGGATAGTGATGGCGTCGAACTTCTCGGTGGGTGCCGTCCTCTCGGAACGCTTCGCCGCCTTGGCCGCACCGTATTTCGACCGCGTGGAGATCATCGAATTGCATCACGATCGCAAGGTCGACGCACCCTCGGGCACGTCACTCAGCACGGCGCGCGCTATCAGTGACGCTCGCAAGGCGGCGGGACTCGCGGCGATGGTCGATCCCACGTCGCGCGCGACCGTGGCCGGTTCACGCGGTGCGGAGCTCGACGAGGGCGTGAAGGTGCACTCGGTGCGACTGCCGGGACTCGTCGCGCACCAAGAGATACTCTTCGGGGCCGCTGGCGAGGGTCTGACGATTCGACACGATTCCTTCGACCGCGCCAGTTTCGTGCACGGGGTCGCCATCGCGTTGCGCGCGGTAAGTGCGCAACCGTCGATGACGATCGGTCTCGATTCGTTCATCGTCACGTGAGAACCCGCAGAACGGGAATATTCCACGGGAATCGGTAGTAACTTTCGTCTATGGGTTCAACACGTTTTGGCACGGTGCTCACCGCGATGGTGACCCCGTTCTCGCCCGAAGGTGCGCTCGACCTCGACGTGGCGGCCGCGCTCGCCACCTACCTGGTCGAACAGGGCTCCGACGGTCTGGTCGTGGCCGGCTCGACGGGGGAGGGCCCCGCGCTCAGTGACGACGAGAAACTGGACCTCTTCGCCTGCGTCGCCGAAGCCGTGACGGTCCCGGTGCTCGCGGGCTCCACGTTCGCCAACACCGCGCAGTCGGTGCACTTAAGCGCTCGCGTGAAGGCGACCGGCGCGGCGGGCATCCTCGCCACGACGCCCGCGTATTCGCGTCCGAGCCAAGCGGGCATCATCGCGCACCTGGGGGCCATCGCCCAAAGTACGCCGCTACCCATCATGCTCTACGACATCCCCGCGCGCACGGGACGAAAGTTGGCGAGTGCGACGACCATCACCCTGGCGCAGCGTCACCCCAACATCGTCGCCTTGAAGGACGCGTCGGGGGATCTCGCCAGTGCCGCGCACACCAAGGCCGTGCTCGGTGAGGACCTGGACCTCTACAGCGGCGACGACAGCCTGCTGTTGCCGTTTCTCGCGATTGGCGCCGTGGGCGTCGTCTCGGTCGCCGCGCACTGGGCGGCGCCGGAGTTCGTGAACCTCGTGCGCGCCGCGGAGAAGGGCGACTGGCTGAAGGCCCAGATGTACAACGAGCGACTCCAAGCGAGTTGCGCCTTCGAGAGCACCGAGACGTATCCGAATCCGCTGCCGACCAAGGCGGTGTTGCGCGCGCTCGGTTTCGCGGTGGGCTCGTGTCGACTGCCGCTCGGCGACGGTGACGAGCAACTCGACGCCGACGCGAAGCAACTCGTGGCGTCGCTCCAGGCCCAGCGTGGCTAAGGACACGGTCCGGGTCACGTTCCTCGGCGGGCTCGGCGAGATCGGACGAAACTGCCTGGCGCTCGAACAAGACGGTCGCATCGTGGTCGTCGACGCCGGTCTCATGTTCCCCGAACCCACGATGTACGGCGTGGACATCATCCTGCCGGACTTTCGGTGGTTGATCGAGCGTCGCGACCGCGTCGACGGCATCGTGTTGACCCACGGCCACGAGGACCACACCGGGGCCCTGCGTTACCTCGTGAAGGACGTCAACGTCCCGATCTACGGCTCGGCCCTCACGCTGGGATTCGCGCGACACCGCCTGACCGAGGCGAAGGTGGCCCACGACCTCGAGTTCGTCGAGGTGGCGGACCTCGAGCGCCGTCGTATCGGTCCCTTCGAGGTGGAGTTCATCCCGGTGACCCACTCGGTACCGAGCGCGCACGCCTTGGCCTTTCACACCAAGGTCGGCGTCGTCGTGCACTCGGGCGACTTCAAACTCGACCTCACGCCCATCGACGGGCGTCGCACCGACGTCGCGCGTCTGGCCGCGATTGGCGACGAGGGGGTCGCCCTCTTGCTCTGTGACTCGACCAACGCCGAGGAGCCAGGATTCACGGCCTCGGAGCGCTCCGTCGGTGGCGCGTTGCGCCGACTCTTCCTCGAACGTCCCGAACGTCGCATGGTCGTGGCCTGTTTCGCCAGCCACATCCATCGCGTCCAGCAGATCATCAACGTCGCGCTCGAACAGAAGCGCAAGATCGTGCTCATGGGTCGCTCGATGGAGGCGAACGTGAAGTTGGCTCGCAAGCTCAACTTGCTGCACGTCAACACCGCGGACCTGGTGGACGTCGAGAACATCGATCGTTTCAGTCCCGGCGAGATCTGCGTGATCTGCACCGGTTCACAGGGCGAACCGCTCGCGGCGCTCTCGAAACTCTCGCGCGGCGACGCACGATTCATGAAGGTGGGGCCCGACGACACGGTGATCTTGAGTTCGCACCCCATACCCGGCAACGAGTGGTCGGTCGGGCGTGTCATCGACGACCTGCACCGCGCCGGGACCGAGGTGATCCACTCGGGCAACGAACCCGTCCACGCCTCGGGACACGCGCGACAGGGCGAACTTCGCACGTTCCACCAACTGGTGCGTCCGCGTAACTTCGTGCCGGTGCACGGCGAGTACCGCCACATGGTCCACCACGCCGACCTCGCGCTCACGATGGGTCTGAAGAACAATCACGTGCTCATCTGCGAGGACGGTGACCAGGTGGAGGTGAACGCGAGCGGCATCCGACGCTCGGGCCAGGTGCCCGCGGGATTCCACTACATCGACGGCAGTGCCGGGGACCTCGACGAGCGACCTCTCGAGGAACGCCGCATGCTCGCCGAATACGGGCTGGTGCTCATCTCGGGTGGGGTGGACAAGGATCGGGGCGTCATCGTCGACGCGATCAAGATCACGACGCGTGGTTGGTTCGAGGGCGAGCACGACGCCGAACTGTTGGAGAAACTCACGAGCACCGTGCGTGAGTCGCTCGACGTGGCGCTTCGTGAAGGCGATCGCGACGTCGCGTCGCTCAACAAGATCGCCCAACGCGCGGCGGGACGACTCTTGGGTCAAAAGTATCGACGCCAGCCGGTGCTGTTGGCCGCCGTCGCGGTCTTCTAGAGGTCCTTCTCGGGTTCGCCGTGATCGGCGTTGTGCCGGTCCGCGCGCCAGTACGCCTTGTGGCTCAGTTGGTCCTCGCTCATCCCGCGATCGGCCAGCGCGACCTGCACCGCGCGCATGACGTGGAACTCGCCGAAGAGATAGCCGTGACCCACGCCCGGGGGTAGTTCGAACGCGGCGAGGCCACGCAGGAGTCCTTCGGGGTCGTCGTAGTGGCGACCGTCTCGTTCGACGAAGATGCCCGTGACCTCGAGGTCGTCGCCGAAGGACGTCGTGAGCGCGTCGTCCATGCTGTCCACCTCGACTATAAATATGGCGCGTCCGGGCCGTTCGATGCTCGCGGCCATGCGATAGAACGACGCCAAACCGGTCGCGTCGCCCACGAAGAGATGCCACTGCGCCCCGGCGGCGAGGGGGATCTTGCCCCTCGGACCAATGACGTCGACCACGTCGCCCGCGGCGACCGACGTCGCCCACGAGGCCCCGGCGCCCTCGTGACTGGTGACGATCCAGAGCGTGAGGCGCTCGTGCTGCTCGTCGACGTCACGGACGCTGTAGCGGCGTCGCACGGGGCGTCCCTTCGCGTCGAGCACGCGCAGCATCACGTCGTTACCCGCGACACCCCCGAGCGCCGGATTACCGTGGAGCACCACCTCGTGCAGCGACGCGCCGAGTGGCGTCGAGGACTCGACCGTGAAGAGGTCGGCGTGCGCGCCCAGTCGCTGTGCGAGTTCGACCGACGAGGGATCGGGCGCGGTGAGCATTCGCCAAGCCTAAAGCGCAGTGCGCTTTTTTCGAACCTTTGTTCGGTAGGTTTGTGGTGGTGAGTACCGCACGTCATAAGAAGAAACCGGCGCCCAAGCCAGCGGCGAGGACGACGGCGAAGAAATCCGCCCCGGAGGAGCCGACGCTTTGGGAGCGCCACGAGCGCGACGTCTGGATCGTCCTACTGGTCGTGGCGGGCCTCTTCTGCCTGCTGGCGGACGCCGAAGCCCTGGGCCCGGTGGGTCACGACATCTTGAAGGGGCTCAAACTCGTGCTGGGCGAAGGTCGCCTCATCGTGCCCGTCCTCTTCTTCGGGTCGGCGCTCGGTCTGCTCTGGAACAAGATCGAGGTCGACCGCAACCGTTTCTTCTGGGGTGGCGGACTGTTGCTCGTGAGCGTGAGCGGGATTGGTGACATCGCGGGCGGGCGTCCGGGGATCCACGCGGGCACCGCGTCATTGGGCCACGCCGGAGGTTGGATCGGGGTCGCGGTCGGGGGAGGGCTCTACCGCAGTATCGGACTGGGCGGCGCGATCGTGGTACTCGTGGCCCTGCTCGTGGTCGCGCTCATGGTCATCACCGGCTTCGGGCTCCGCGCCCTCGGTGCGGCAATCTTTCGCGTCGCGAAGGCGCTCGGTCGCGCCTTCGCGCGCTGGTGGGCGGCCAAACCCACGCGCGACGAGCAGTATCTCGGCGACGCGGAACCGGTGCGATCACGAGGTCGCACCATCGAGGCAGCCTACGAGCCCGACGAGTCCGAGCTCGACGCGTTCTACGACGAGGAGGACGTCGACGAGGAGGACGTCGACGAGACCGACGAGGAGGCTGACGAGGAGTTCGAGTACGAGGTGGAAGAGGACTACGACGGTGACTTCGCCGAGAGCGAGTCCTCCGGCACGTCGAGCGCGAAGCCCTCGAAGAAACAACCGATCCTCGCGAGTGAATGGGTCGTGCCCCCGCTGTCCCTACTCCAGCGCACCAAGGAACAGCGCCAGGATCGCGCCGCGGTGGACGCCGCGGGATCCGAGCTCGTCGACGCCCTCGAGGCGCACGGCGTCGCGACGACGCTCGTGGGCTACACGGTGGGCCCCACGGTCACGCGCTTCGAACTCGAACTCGGACCGGGCGTCAAGGTGGCGCGCGTGACGTCGCTCAACAAGGACATCGCCTACGCCATGGCGACCCCCGACGTGCGCATCCTCGCGCCGATCCCGGGTCGTTCGGCGATCGGCGTCGAGGTGCCCAATCGCCAGCGCACCCTGGTCGCCCTGGGCGACCTGCTGTCCTCGGACGAGGCACTCGCCGCGGGTCATCCCCTCGACGTGCCCATCGGGCGCGACATCGCCGGCAAGACAGTCGTCGTGAACCTCGGTGAGATGCCGCACGTGCTGATATCGGGCGCCACGGGCGCGGGAAAGAGTTCGTGCATCAATTCACTCATCACGTCGCTCGTGATGCGCACGACCCCCGAGCAGTTGCGTCTGGTGCTCGTTGACCCCAAGCGCGTCGAGATGGGTCAGTACAACGACTTGCCGCACCTGCTCGCGCCGGTGGTCGTCGACCCGAAGAAGGCGGCGAACATCCTCGCGTGGGCCGTCAAGGAGATGGAGCGACGCTACGGCCTGCTCGCCGAGAGCGGGGCGCGCGACATCACGAGCTATCAGCAGATGATCGCGCGCGGTGAGATCAAGCACGCTCCCTCGACCCAGCAGATGGTCGCGGACGTCTTCGAGGAGGCGACGGGTCTGGCGAGCGACCTCGAGGAACCGATCGGTCCCGAAGAGTTGCCCTACATCGTGATCGTCGTCGACGAGCTGAACGACCTCATGATGGTCGCCGCGCGCGACGTCGAGGAGTCGGTCGTGCGCATTGCCCAGATGGCGCGCGCCGTGGGCATCCACCTCGTGCTCGCGACCCAGCGACCGAGCGTCAACGTCATCACCGGGGTCATCAAGGCCAACATCCCCAGTCGGATGGCCTTCGCCGTGTCCTCGCTCGCCGACAGTCGAGTGATCTTGGACCAGGCGGGCGCCGAGCGGTTGATCGGCAAGGGCGACATGCTGCTCGTGACCGCCTCGAGCAATATCGCTCGTCGTCTGCAGTCGCCCTGGGTCTCTGAGGACGAGGTCCGGCGAGTCGTCGAGTACTGGCGCGCCCAGGGCGGTCGTCAAGAGTCCGTCGTGGCCCTCGACGTCGCGCCGCAGTACGCCTCGTCCTCGGGCGGGGGCGACGACGACGACGCGATCCTTCGCCAGGCCCGTGAGTTGGTGATCATGCACCAGTCGGGTTCGACGTCGATGCTCCAGCGCAAACTGCGAATCGGCTTCGCGAGGGCGGGGCGTATAATGGACCAACTCGAACAGGAGGGTGTGGTCGCGGCTGGCGATGGATCGAAGGCTCGAAAGGTGTTGATCACGCCAGAAGAGTTCGAACAGCAGTCGTCTCTCTAAGCAGCGTTGCCTCGACGTTTTTCCCCTCCTCGACCCACGCGGGGCGTGTTCGCGCGTTTCGCCTCACTGGTGCTCGGCGCCGTGGTCGCCGTCGCCCTCATCGTGGGCATGCAGATTCCCTTGCTGCACCCCGTGGCGAGCGAACACGTGTCGCTGGCGGATCTGCACCTCAACGAAACCGGACAACCGCTCGCGTGGCCGAGCGTCGGCAGCGCCGCGGTGGTGATACCGGCGCTCGGGGTGCAGCGCAGTTGGCACAACAGTGTCCAACCCATCGCGAGTCTCACGAAGTTGATGACCGCCTACGTCGCCCTGAAGAGGTTGCCCCTCGCGCTCGGCGAGACGGGGCCGTGTCTCACCGTCAGCTCGCAGGACGTGAGCACGTACGAGGAGATGAAGGTCACCGATCAGTCGAGCGTGGCGGTCGAGGCGGGTGAGTCACTCTGCGAACTCGACCTGTTGAACGGACTGCTCGTGCATTCGGCGAGCAACTACGCGGTGCTGCTCGCCAACATGGTCGCGGGCAACGTCACGTCGTTCGTCGCCTTGATGAACGAGACGGCCGCCTCGCTCGGTCTGCGTGGTACGCACTACGCCGACGTGTCAGGTTTCAGCGACCTCTCGGTCTCGACCGCGCTCGACCAGGGTCGACTCGCGGCGCTGCTCATGCGTTCGCCGCTGGTGCGCGCCATCGTCGCCCAGTCGACCGTCACGCTCCCGTACGCGGGGAGCGTCGGTTCGTTCACCCCCGACCTCGGCGTCGACAACGTGATCGGCGTGAAGTCGGGTCGTACCGCGCAGGCGGGCGGGTGTGACGTCATGGCGATGACCTTCGTGGACGGTACCTCGACGAGGATCGCCTACGCCGTCGTGCTGGGCCAGCAGGGGGGCGACCTGCTCGGCCCCGCGGGCGAGGCCGCGCTGGCGCTCGACCAGTCCGCGACGACCGAGCACACGATCCTGGTGAACCGGGGCACGGTCGTTGGTCGCGTGGGTTGGGGCGCGTCGCGGGCCAACGTCGTCGTGGGTCGGACGGCGAGTTTCTCGTGGTGGACGGCCAAGGCGACGCTTCGCGCGAGCGTGCACCTGCGGCGCATCTCGAGTGCGTTGCGCGCGGGCGAGGTCGTGGGTTACGTGCGCGTCGCGGGCGCGCGTGGGGGTCGCGTCCCGCTCATCGCGAGCCGCGCCGCATCCCCGCCGTCACTTTGGCAGCGCCTAACCTGAGTCGGTGCGAAGTCGCGTTCCCGCCAGTTCGGCCAACCTCGGTCCGGGTTTTGACGCCGTGGCGGTCGCGCTCGATCGCTACGTCGAAGTGTCCCTCGAGCTGGCCGACGAGTTCTCGATCACCAGCGAGGGCTGTGGTGCGGGTCTCTACGACGACGAACGGCACCTCGCGGCGGTCGTCGCCACGTCGGTGCTCGGCCATTCGGACTTCACGTTGCACGTGAAGTCCGACATTCCCGTCTCGAGGGGTCTCGGCTCCTCGGCCGCACTGGCGCTCGCCGCGGCGGCGGCGGCGGGCGCGACCGATCCACTCGCAGTCGCGGCCGCCATCGACGGACACGCGGAGAACGCGGGTGCGTCGATGCTCGGCGGCCTCGTCGCCGCGGGCGTGCGCGACGGCGAGGTGGCCGCACGTTCCCTCGCGCTCGACGACGCGTGGCGCTTCGTGGTGGTCATACCCGAGGCGCAGCTGCAGACGGCCGACGCGCGGCGGGTTCTTCCCGTTTCCGTGCCCTTCGAGGACGCGGTGGCGAATCTCACGTCCCTCGGGCTGCTCCTCGCGGGACTGGCGCACCACGACACGTTCGTGCCGTGGTCCATGGATGACACGTTGCACCAGCCGTATCGCGCGGCGCTGCTCGACTTCGCGACCCCGCTGCTTCGTTGCCTGCGCGACGCGGGCGCGCGCGGCGCGTGTTGGTCGGGTGCCGGTTCGTCGATGCTGGGGCTCTGCGACGTCGATTCGGCCACGCACGTGGCGGACGCGGCGCGTGATTTCCTGGCGGCGCGATCAGAGCCGGGCGAGGTGCTCGTGCTCGAGGCGGACCGCGAGGGTCTGGTCATCCTTTGACCGTGACGTCGAAGCGCGGTTCGCGCGACGCGTTCGTGGGTGCCGGCCTGGTCCTGTTCGCGGCGTCGTTCATTCCCTGGTCCGCCGCACTCGTGCAACCCGCCTTCGGCACCGTGGGGCCGGCGGCGTCGAGCTCGTGGCGGTTCCTGCTCGGTGCGTTGATGCTGCTCGCGCTCGCTCGACCCCGACTCGGGCGCTTCTCACGCCACCAGTGGATCGGTGCCCTCGCGTTCGGCACGGCGGTCGCGTTCATGAATCAGTCGTTCTACGCGGCGATCGCGCGCATCCCGCTCGGCACGGCGGTGGTGATCGAGTTCCTCGGTCCGCTGCTCGTCGCGGCCCTCGGACGACGCACGTGGCGTCACGTGGGTTTCGTGGTCGTGGCGGCGCTGGGCGTGGTCGCGCTCTCGCACCCGGGTGGGGGACTCACCTGGGCGGGCGCGGGGTTCGCGTTGTGCGCGGGACTCGGCTGGGCGCTCTACCTCTTTGCGTCCCAGCGGCTCGGGGGATCGACCACGGGACTCGAGGGCCTCGCCCTCGGCGTCGCCATCGCGGCGCTCTGGACGCTGCCCTTTGACGTCACGAGTGCGCACGTCGTGTTCGCGCACCCCTACGTGCTCGGTCGCCTGGCGCTGGTCGCCCTGATGTCCCTGGTGCTCGGTTTCGGCGCAGAATTGTCGGCGCTGCGTCGGCTCCGGCCCTCGGTCGTCGGCGTGCTCGTGGCGTTCGACCCCGCCATCGCGTTCTTCGTGGGCTGGCTCCTGCTCTCGGACCGTTTCACGTGGTGGGACCTGGTGGGTCTCAGCTGCGTCATGTTCGCGAGCGTGGGCGTGACGCGTGATTCGTCTCGCGAACTCGTCGATATCGCTGGGTAGGCTGGGGTGGTGGCGACGCCAAAAACCTTCAGTATCCGGACCTTCGGCTGCCAGATGAACGAACACGACTCCGAACGACTGGCCGGTCTCCTGGTCGCCGACGGTCTCGTGCCCGCGGCCCACGAGAACGACGCGGACGTCGTGATCCTCAATACGTGCACCATTCGCGAGAACGCCGACCTGAAGCTCTACAGCGCCCTGGGCCATCTGAAGGCCCTCAAGCACGCGCGACCGGACATGCAGATCGCGGTGGGCGGCTGCATGGCCCAAAAGGACCGCGGCGCGATTCAAGAGCGTGCGAACTGGGTCGACGTGGTCTTCGGCACCCACAACGTCGCGTCCGCGCCGTCGTTGCTGCGTCGTGCGCGCAGTGACGGACCACTCGTCGAAGTACTTGACGAACCCGACCCGGTGTCCAACCGCGACATGGCGCCCGCACTCTACGCGGTTCGCGACTCGCCGTTCGCCGCGTGGATCACCATCCAGACGGGCTGTGACAACACGTGCGCCTACTGCATCGTGCCCGCGGTGCGCGGTCGAGAGATCAGTCGCCCGATGGACGACCTGATTAATGAGGCCACCATGCTCGCCGAGGCGGGGGTGGTCGAACTCACGGTGCTCGGACAGAACGTCAATTCGTACGGGCGCGACATCACCAAGCGCGGTCCGCTCTTCGCCGAGCTGTTGCGCGCACTGGGTGAGGTACCGGGCATCGAGCGGATTCGTTTCACGAGTCCGCACCCCAAGGACCTACGTCCCGAGACCATCGCCGCCATGGCCGAGACCGAGCGCGTCTGTCCGCAGTTGCACCTGCCCATGCAGCACGGTTCGAACCGGGTGCTGCGCGCGATGCGTCGTGGGTACACCATCGAGCGGTACCTCGAACGCCTGACCCGAGCGCGCGCCGAGATCCCCGATCTCGCGGTGACCACGGACTTGATCGTGGGTTTCCCGGGCGAGACCGACGCGGAGTTCGAGGAGCTGCTCGAGGCGGTGAGCGTGGCCCAGTTCGACTCCGCCTTCACGTTCATCTTCTCGGCGCGCGAGGGCACCCGCGCCGCTCGCATGACCGAGGACTTCGTCGCCGACGACGTGATCAAGGAGCGCTTCGAGCGGCTCAAGCACGTGCTCGATCGCTCGGCGCTGGCGAAGCACGCGGCGCGCGAGGGCATGCTCGAGGAGGTCCTCGTCGAAGGTCCCTCGCGGCGCAACGTCGCGATGCTGTCGGGACGCACGCGACAGGGCAAGCTGATCCACTTCCCGCTGGTCGACGGCGTGCGAGCCGGCTCTCTCGTCCAGGTGCGCGTGCACCACGGGGCGCCCTATCACTTGATGGGTGAGGTCGAGCACGTCGTGCGCGCGCCACGACACAAGATTCGAATTCCGCTGCTCGTCTCGTGAGGAATCACGGCGGCCCCGCCGTCGCCCTGGTGGGACCCACCGCATCGGGTAAGTCGGCCCTGGCGCATGACTTGTGTCGCCAGCACCCCGACGTCGCCGTCCTGTGCGTGGACGCGATGACCGTGTACCGCGGCATGGACATCGGTACCGCGAAGCCCACGCGCGCCCAACGAGAAGAGGTCGACTACCACCTCCTCGACCTCATCGACCCGAGCGAGGAGTTCACGCTCTACGACTTCCAACACGCCGCGCGCGACGCCGCCGCGCAGGTATGGCAACTCGGTGGTGCGGTGCTCTACGTCGGCGGCACCGGTCTCTACGGTCGCGCCGTGCTCGACAACTTCGACATCCCTCGCCAGTACCCCGAGGTGCGCGCCGCGCTCGAGGCGCGCCGCGACGACCTCGCGGGACTCTACGACGAGCTCGCGTCGCTCGACCCGCTCGCGGCGAGTCGGATGGAGCCCACCAACGAACGACGCGTCATCCGGGCCCTCGAGGTGACCCTCGGCAGCGGCGCGCCGTTCTCCTCCTTCGGGCCCGGTCTTCGCACCTACGGTCCGGTGCGCGTCATCCAGGTGGGACTGCGCAGTGACTTCGACGCCCTCGACGAGCGTATCGAGCAGCGCTTTCGCGCGTGGATGGACGAGGGTCTGCTCGAGGAGGTGCGCGCACTGCGCGACGCCCCGGGGGGCCTCAGTCGCACGGCTCGCCAAGCGGTGGGCTACCGCGAACTCCTACGCCACCTCGAAGACGACGTGGACCTCGAACAGTGCGTGGGCGACGCCATCACCCAGAGCAAACGACTGGCGCGGCGTCAACGGTCGTGGTTCTCACGCGATCCGCGTATCGAGTGGTTCGACGACCCTGATCTCGCGGCCGCCCGGCTGCTCGAGGTCCTGAACAGCCCGGACGGCTTCGTGCGAGACTGAGTGGTGATGAGTCTTCGAACACTCCAGAAATGGCACGGCGCGGGCAACGACTTCCTCGTGGACGTGGTCGAACCGGGTGAGGGCGTCTGGTGGAACGGCGCCCGGGCGCGACGAGTCTGTGACCGCTCGTTCGGGGTCGGGGCGGACGGCCTGCTGGTCGCGACGCTCGGTGCGCCGGTGACCATGGTGCTCTACAACGCCGACGGGGGGGTCGCCGAGATGTCCGGCAACGGCATCCGTTGTCTCGCCGCGGCGGTGCGGCGCGCGACCAAGGCCGACTGGGACGCGCTCGACGTCCTCACCGACGCGGGCGAGCGACGCGTCGAGCTGACGATGGACGGCGACGCGGGTTACGGGCGCGTCGACATGGGCGAGGTGACCTTCGCGCCGACGTTGACGGGCGCGCTGGGCGTGGCGAACGTGGGTAACCCGCACGTCGTGGTACTCGACGATGAGACCTGGGACGACGACGCGCGCGAGCAGCGGGCGTCGTCGTGGGCCGAGCAACTCGGCGGGGCCAACGTCGAATTCGCGACGGTGCTCGACCCGAGTCGAGCGCGCATCCGCGTGATCGAACGTGGGGTCGGCTGGACGCTCGCGTGTGGCACCGGATCGGTCGCCACGGCGGCGGTACTGCACCGCGAGGGCCTCGCGCAGGCCGAAGTGACCATCGAGAACCCGGGGGGTGACCTCATGGTCAAACTCGGCCCCGACGGCACGTCGCTCGCGGGACCGGTGCAGTTCGTGGCCGACGTGCAATGGCTCGAGTCGTGACCTACGTGCCCACGACGCTCATCGAGCGTACGTTTCGCGAGAAGATCGTCCTCGTCGGTGTGCAGTTCCCGGGCGTGAGCAGTGACGAACTCGAACGCCAGCTCGACGAGTTGGCGCTGCTCGTCGACACCGCGGGCGCGGACGTCGTCGCGCGCGTCGTCCAGCGGCGTGACGCACCCGACCCCGCGACGTTCCTCGGCTCGGGCAAGGTGGACGAATTGCGCGACATCTGTCTCGCGGTCGACTCGGACACCGTGGTCTTCGAGCACTCGCTCTCGCCGGCGCAGCAGCGAAACCTCGAGAAGATCCTCGGTCGCACCGCCATTGACCGCACGGCCGTGATCTTGGACATCTTCGCCCAGAACGCGCGCACCCCTGAGGGCAAGGCGCAGGTGGAACTCGCGTTGCTGCAGTACCGCCTTCCGCGACTTCGCCGGGCGAGCGGCTCGCTGTCCCAACAGGCGGGTGGTATCGGTACCCGGGGACCGGGTGAGACCCAACTCGAGGTGGACCGACGACGCCTCGTGAATCGCATCCACCACATTCGTAAGGAGTTAAAGGACATCGACCGCACGCGCGGGGTCCAGCGCCAGGGGCGCGCGCGGGGTCGACACCGTGAGGTGACGCTCGTGGGCTACACGAACGCGGGCAAGTCCTCGATGTTGAACGCGCTCACCGACGCCGACGTGGTCGCCGAGAACCGTCTGTTCGTCACGCTCGATCCGCGCACGCGACAACGCCAACTGCCCGGCGGCGAGACGATCCTGTTCACCGACACCGTGGGCTTCATCTCGAACCTGCCGCACGAACTGGTCGAGGCCTTCATGAGCACGCTCAAGTCGGTGCAACTGGCGGACTTGCTGGTACACGTGGTCGACGGCGCGAGTGACGACGCCGAACTGCAGATCAGCGCGGTGCACGACGTACTCAAGGAGATCGGCGCCGACGAGGTGCCCGAACTGCTCGTCTTTAACAAGGCGGACGTACCGGGCTCGCGGGCGCGCGACCTCGCGAAGCTCCACGAGGGCAGCGTCTACGTCTCCGCGCTCACCGGTGAGAACCTCGACGAGGTGATCGCGACGATCGGTGAGCGACTGCGCACGAACGACCGGGTGTTCACGTTGCGTCTGCCCCTCGATCGGGGCGACCTGCTCGCGGCCGCGCACCGCGAGGGCGAGGTCGTCGAGACGTCGGTCACGAGTGACGGCGTCGTGGTGCGCGTCGTCCTCGACCACGTGGGGGCCGCGCGATTCGACGAGTGGCGGGTGCCGGCGTGAGTTTCGTGCCACCCCCGTACCCGTACGAACGGCTCGACCGACTGAAGGTGCTCGCCGCACGGCACGACGGGGGGCCGATCGACTGCTCGATCGGCACGCCCATCGACGCCCCTCCGGACTTCGTGATCGAGGAACTCGCCACGGGCGTGGGCGCGAGGGGCTATCCCGCCTCGATCGGTTCCGTTGATTTCCGAACGGCGGCGGCGCAGTGGCTCGAGCGCCGGTTCGGCGTCGTGGTGGGTGTCGACGAGCTCGCGGCGTGCGTGGGGACGAAGGAGTTCGTGGCGTCCCTCGCGCACTACCTGCACCTGCGCACACCCGAGCGCGACACCGTGCTCTATCCGGCCATCAGCTACCCGACCTACGCCATGAGTGCACAACTCGCCGGTCTTCGGGCCGTACCCGTCGAGCTGAAGGGTGGCGAACTGGACCTCGCGTCGATCAGCGCCGAGGACGCGCAGCGGGCGCTGGTGCTCTGGTCGAATTCACCATCGAATCCGACGGGCGGACTCGACGACCTCGAAGCGGTCGCCTCGTGGGGACAGCGTCACGATGTGCTGGTCGTGAGCGACGAGTGCTACACCGAGTTCACGTGGAGTGGTCGTCCGCGCTCGATACTCGAGCACGCACGCACGGGCGTGCTCGCGCTGCATTCGATCTCCAAGCGATCGAACCTCGCGGGGGTGCGCGCGGGCTTCTACGCCGGCGACCCCGAACTGGTCGCGTTCTTGCGCCT
>Ga0116229_10007475_pt1 | contig 17271 bp, 19 predicted proteins | sample S1TSphgellanicum_3_FD_87313 | JGI IMG/M metagenome (GOLD analysis project Ga0116229, IMG submission 87313) | Host-associated microbial communities from peat moss isolated from Minnesota, USA - S1T2_Fc - Sphagnum magellanicum MG | ecosystem: Host-associated > Plants > Peat moss > Unclassified... | reverse complement strand
TCCTCCCATGAGTCCTACCCCCTCGACATCCCGCTGCGCGCGGGCTAGCCTTCACCGCTTATGATTTCCGCGAACAAACTTTCCGCGTGGCCGGGCGTGCTGGAGCGTTACCGCTCGACCATGACGTCGTGGCTCTCGCCGGAGACGCCCATCGTCACGCTGCAGGAGGGCAACACGCCGCTCATCCCCGCGCCGCGCCTCGCGCAGGAAGCCGGCGGCGGCTTTGAGCTTTACCTCAAGTTTGAGGGCCTCAACCCCACCTGCTCGTTCAAGGACCGCGGCATGACCGCCGCGATGACCCAGGCGCTCTCGCGCAAGGCGAAACTCGTCATCTGCGCCAGCACCGGCAACACCTCCGCCGCCGCCGCCGCGTACGCGGGCCGCGCGGGACTGCGCTGCGCCGTCATCCTGCCGCACGGCAAGATCGCGCTGGGCAAGCTGGCGCAGGCCGTGATGTACGGCGCGGAAATCGTCCCCATCAAGGGCAACTTCGACGACGCCCTGCGCCTCGTGCGCGAGCTGGGCGAGAAGTCCGGCGTCGAGGTCGTCAACTCGATCAACCCGGTGCGCATCGAGGGCCAGAAGACCGCCGCGTTCGAGATTTGCGACGCCCTCGGCCGCGCCCCCGACTTCCATTTCCTGCCCGTCGGCAACGCCGGGAACATCACCGCCTACTGGAAGGGCTTCAAGGAATACCACGCCTCCGGCCAGATCAAGACGTTGCCGCGGATGTGCGGCTTCCAGGCCGCCGGTGCCGCCCCGATTGTCCTGGGCCATCCGGTGCCCGATCCGCAGACCGTCGCGACCGCCATTCGCATCGGCAACCCGGCCAGTTGGGCCGGCGCCAACGATGCGGTCGCCTCATCGCACGGACTCATCGAAAGCGTCACCGACGAGGAAATCCTCCACGCCTACAATCGTTCGGCGCGGCTTGAGGGCCTCTTCTCCGAGCCGGCCTGCAACGCGCCCGTTGCGGGCTTGCTGCGCATGGGCCACGCCGGCCTCATCCCGAAGGGGAGCATCGTGACGCTGACCCTGACCGGCCACGGTCTGAAGGACCCCGACACCGCGATGGCCCAGAGCCAAATCGAGGCGAAGGTGGTCGAGCCGCGCCTGGATGCCGTGTTAGAAAGTCTGGACTTTTCTTAGATAGGTTTAATACTAAGAATTTTGTGTGAGGCACCGATATTTTTGGTGCTGAGGACATATGGATAACAATCCCGTAGCAATCGCTATCCGTGAGGTCTTGACGGCCATCCGCCAGCGGAAACGCGTCGAGGAGATCCTCGAAATGGTGCTGAGCTACGCCTCCGAAATCGGCAAGGCCGCGCACGGGTCCATCGTCACCATCGACCACAACGAGCAGAAGCTCATCATCACGTCGGTGCGTGGCGCGGACTGGACGCTGGAGAAGCAGATGTGCCAGCTCGGCCTCGGCGAGGGGCTCACCGGTCACGTGGCGTTGACGGGCAAGCCCTATCTCTGCTCCGACACGCGCGTCGATCCCAACTACTTTGCGCTCTTCGATAACATCCGCTGCGAACTGGTCGTGCCGATCATCGTCGAGGAGCGCGTCTGGGGCCTGATCAATCTCGACGGTCTCGAGCCCGATTCGTTCGACGAGGCCACGCTCTCCACCGTCACGCTGCTGGCCGAGCTCGCCTCCTTCGCCATCAAGCTCCGGCTCGATCTCACCGAGCAGGAGCGCCTGCAGCGGCACCTGATCCAGTCCGAGAAGCTCGCGTCGCTCGGCGAAACCATCGCCGGCATCGCGCACGAGATCAACAATCCGCTCACCTCCATTTTAAGTAATGCGCAACTGCTCGCGCTGCGCCGCGGCGGACCGGCCGACGAGGCCTCGATCAACTCGATCGTGCTCGAGGCCAAGCGCACCGCCGACCTCGTCAAGAACCTGCTCGCCTTCAGCCGCAAGGAATCGAAGAAGCGCGAGGTCATCGGCGTCAACGAGCTGATCAAGCAGGCCGTGAACCTGAAGCGCTACCAGCTCAAGGTGAACAATATTCAGCTCATCTCCGAGCCGTGCGAAATTTCCTACCCGGTGTCCGTCACCGCGCAGCAGATGCAGCAGGTGCTGCTCAACCTGCTCAACAACGCGGAGCAGGCCATCGCCAAGACCGACCACCCCGGCGTCATCCGCGTCGAGGGCGGCCGCCGCGGCGAGACGGTCTACATCACCGTCACCGACAACGGCGTGGGCATTCCCGCCCACGTGCTGCCGTTCATCTTCGACCCGTTCTTCACCACGAAAAACCTGGGCGAGGGCACCGGCCTCGGCCTCTCCATCGCGCACACGCTGATCGAGAACCACGGCGGCACCATCTCGGCCAAGAGCGAGCCGGGCAACACCGTTTTCACCATCGAGCTGCCCATGGCGCGCAGCCCGAAGATGCCCACCGACGTCAAGGAAACGCAGCCGCTGCCGGTGCGCTCCGCCACCAGCAAGGCCAAGCGCATGGGCCGCGTCCTGGTGGTCGATGACGAGACCGCGATCGTTGACGCCATCTGCGAGTTCCTCGACCTGCAAAACATCGTCACCGACAAGGCCAACGACGGCGGCGAAGCGCTGCAGTTGCTGAGCAAGAACCGCTACGACGCCATCGTCAGCGACATCCGCATGCCCGGCGTCGACGGGCCCGAGCTCTACGAGCGCTCCGTGGCCATGGACCCCTCTTACAAGAACCGCTTCCTCTTCATGAGCGGCGACCTCGTGCGCGATTCCACCCAAGGCTTCGTCTCGTCGCTCAACTGCCCGTGCCTCGCCAAGCCCTTCGCGCTGCAGGTGCTCTACCAGAATCTCGAGCCGTTGCTCAATGGCGAAGTCGGCCACAACGGCAACGGTTCCAGCGCGCCGCCCTATCCCGGCCCCGACCTGACCTCGAGCGGTTCGCTATCCAAGACCGCGCGCCTGCCCCGCGCGGGTGATTATTAGGCCGCCTCGCTTTTAAGATGCGGCACCTAGCGCGTTGTATTTCCCGCGGTTGCTGGTAAAATTCAGGCAATAGACATGAACTTGACCGTTGAAATACCCGACGCCATCGCTCGCCAGATGCATTTGGATGGGCCGGAGGCGCAGCGTCGAGCGCTTGTCTCGCTGGCCGTTGATGGCTATCGCCGGCGCGAACTTTCGCGCGGCCACGTCTGCGAATTGCTTAACCTGTCATTTTGGGAAACGGAGACGCTTTTGAAGGAGCACGGCTGCCAGATGGACTTGAGCATCGAGGAGTTCGAGCGGCAGTCTGAACAGCTGAAAGCTTACATCGGCAAGTGAGCGTTGTAGTCTCCGACACGACTCCCCTCAACTACCTGATCTTAATCGGGAGCGTTGATGTTCTGCCTCGCCTTTTCAATAGGGTTCTCATTCCCCCGGCCGTTTTACGCGAGTTAAGTCATCCCTTTACACCGGCCCCAGTAGCGGAGTGGGCGCGCAGCCTGCCGGCTTGGGTCGAAGTTAAAGCACCGCAAAACGACCTGCATCTGGGAATCGGGGCAGGTGAGGATGAGGCCATTTCGCTTGCCGTCGAACTCGGTGTTGCGGTCCTGATGGACGAGCACGTCGGGCGTGCCGCCGCGGAGCACCAAGGCCTACTCGTCATAGGAACGTTGGCCATCCTCAACATCGCGGATGCCGGAGGCTGGCTTGAATTTGAGGAAGCCTTGGCCAAGCTTCGCGCCACGAATTTTCGCTCCAGTGCGGCAGTGTTGGAAAAAGTGCGGGCCGTTGTTCGCGCCCGGAAAAGACTCTAATCAGCAGCGGCGCCAGATGTACCGGCGCCGCCAATCGCGTTTCTACGGCTGCGGCTTCGCCGGCACGGTCGACGTCTGCACCAGCTTCGAGTTCGCGTCCTGCAGCAGGTGCGTGTAGTCGGACATGATGTTCACCGCCTCGTCGAGCTGCGGATCGTCCGTGGCGTTGGCGATGGCGCTGTTGAGCTCATCGTCATCGGTATCACCGTCGTCGTCCGCGTGCTTCGCCTTCTTGTCGGCCTTCGGCGGCGCGGGCGGCTGATTGGCCGCCACCATGTCGAGTGTCAGGTCGAGTTCCGTGTCGCGGGTCGACTTGCGCGCGGCGAGGTCCTTCTTGCGCTCCTCGTTCTCCGCCTTCAAGTCGGCCTGCTCCTTGACCCGCGTCGCCTCGTTGAGCGAAACGGTCTCGTCCTTGATCTTCTTCTTATAATAGGCGATGTCCTCGCGCACGTAGGAGAAGTCGGGCGAAGCGGTCACCCGCGCGGCCGAGGCCGCCTTCAGTTGCGCGATGTAGGGCGACACCAGGTTGAACGTCGAGTAAGTCGCCGCCGGCACCGTGTCGTATTGGAGATAGTAAGGGAGCGTCGTCTCGCCCAGCTCCAGCGCGTCCAGCACGGAAGGCAGCACGATGTCCGGCTCCACGCCCTTCTTCTGCGTCGAGCCGCCGGCCACGCGGTAAAACTTCTGCACCGTCATCTTCAGGTTGCCCGGCCCCGGATCCTGCGGGAAGCCGATCGGCATCTGGTTGTCGAGCGGGATCAGCGTCTGCACCGTGCCCTTGCCGTGCGTGCTCTGGTCGCCCACGATGATCGCGCGGCCGTAATCCTGCAGCGCGGCGGCGACGATTTCCGTGGCCGAGGCGCTCATCTTGTTCACCATGACCAGCAGCGGCCCGTCGTAGATCGAGGAAACCTCATCCGGCCCGAGCTGGTCGATATAGCCGTCGTAACGGCGGATTTGCACCACCGGCTCCTTCTTGTCGATGAAGAGCCCGGTCAGGTCCACCGCCTGGTCCAGCAAGCCGCCGCCGTTGTTGCGGAAGTCCAGGATGATGCCCGCGACGTTTTGCTTCTTCAGCGACTCCACCAGCGTCTTCACGTCGGCGGCGGTGTTCTTGTAGAAATCGTGCAGGTCGATCACGCCAAACTTCTCGATCTTGCCGTCCGCGTCCTTGTGCTCGATCACATGCGCCTTGGCCAGGCTGTCCTTGATGCTCACCACGTCGCGCTTGAGCACGATATCCGACGACTTCGCCGCCGCGCCGCCCGCCGGCGAAATCACCAAATGCACCATCGTGCCCTTGCGCCCGCGGATCATGTCCACCACGCGGTTCAGCTTCATGTTCACCGCGTCGACCGGCTCCGCGTTGCCCTGGCCGACGGCGAGGATCTTGTCCCCGGACTTCAGCCGCTTGTCGAGATCGGCCGGTCCGCCGGCGATGACCTCGTCGATCGTGGCGTAGCCGTCCACCGTCTTGAGCACCGCGCCGATGCCGGTCACCGCATGGTCGATGGCCGAGATGCTGAAATTCTCCGCCTCGTCGGGCTGGAAATAATCGGAGTGCGGGTCATAGGCGTGCGTCAGTGCGCTCAGCCAGATCTCGAGGACGTCCATGTCATCCTCCTCCACGCCCTCGCGCAGCCACGACACATAGCGGCGCTGCAGCGTATCGACCGTCTTCTCCGGCGTTTTCTTGTCCAGCAGACCGTTAAGCAGGTCCGACTTCACCTGCATCCGCCACGTCGCCTGCGACTCGGCCTCGTCCTTGAACCACGCCGACTTTTGCGTCCGCAGCGTGTAGGTCTCGTCCTTCGTAAAATCGTATTTGTCCTTCACCAGCTTCTCCGCGTAGCGCACGTTCTCGTTCACGCGCTGCAGGTAGCGGGAGAAGATGTCGAAGGCCGGCGCCATCACCGCCTTGTCGTCGTCCCCGTGGATCAGCAGGCTGCCCAGCGTGTTGCCGTACTTCGCCGTGAACTCATCGACGTCGCTTTGCAGGAAAAACAGGTGCGTCGGGTCGAGCGCGACGAAGTAATTCTTCAGCCAGCGCTGCGACATCTCCGGCGTGATCGGCGTTTGCAGGTAATGACTGTTCTCCAGCAACTCGCCCACGATGTGGCCGATTTCCGCATCGCGTTCGTAGTGGACGTTGATCGGCTTGATCTCCGGAAGCGTGATCGGCTCGGTGGACGCCGGCGCGGCCGCGGTGGTCGTGGCGGCGGCCTCAGGCGTCGCACCCGGGTTCGGATTCGTCGTGTCCTTCTCCTGTCCGGCGCCGGAGGCGGGCAGGGGAGTTGCCGGCGTCGGCATCGGCGTCGCGCTGGGGACGGCCGGTGCGGGCGAGGGCACGCTGGCAGGAACCGCGTTGGCATTGAGCGTGGCCGGTTCGGCCGAGGCGCCGGTGGCGGGAACGACCGTGCCGGTGTCGGACGTGGGCGCTGTCGCGGGCACCACCTCGTTCGCGCTGTGCACCAGCAGCGGCGCGGCAAAGATGAGGGCCGCCGCGAGCATCGCGAGGCGGAGGTGGAGGAACTTCAGTTTCGGTAGCATAAACGGGACTCAGACGCTGGCATCGCAGCAGGTTGACCGGCAGCCCCAACGGGGCGACCTAACATAGCCCAGGGTAAAACCCTGGGTTAAAAATAGAGAAAGCGACAAGCCCTGAAGGGGCGCACTAAGCGCGAAACGAGAAAACGTAGGACGCCCCTTCACCGCTGAACTAAAATTGATTCCAAAACCCAGGGTTTCACCCTGGGCTATTTCAGGTGACCCTTTCAGGGCCAAGTGGGAAAATGAAGAGGAAAACATAGAGGCGAAAATCCTAGATCGTGGCCGCTCCGCCCAGGTAAGGCCGGAGAACTTCGGGGACGGCCACATGGCCATCCGCCTGCTGAAACGTCTCCAGCAGCGCGATGAACAGGCGCGGCAACGCCGTACCTGAACCGTTGAGCGTATGGCAAAAAATGTTTTTCCCTTCGGCGTTTTTGTACCGGAGATTCATGCGGCGCGCCTGGAAATCCTCGAAGTTGCTGCACGACGAAACTTCGAGCCACGCGCCCACGCCCGGTGCCCAAACCTCGATATCATAGCACTTCGCCGCGCCAAAGCCAATATCGCCCGTGCAAAGCGAGACCACGCGGTAGTGGATGCCCAGGTTCTTCAGCACCTGCTCGGCATGCCCGACCAGCGCCTCCAGCGCGGCGTACGACTCCTCCGGCTTCACGACCTGCACCAGTTCCACCTTGTCGAATTGATGCACGCGGATCATCCCCCGCGTGTCCTTGCCCGCGCTCCCCGCCTCGCGGCGGAAGCACGGCGTGTAGGCCGCGTAACGGATCGGCAGCTTCGCCGCATCCACGATTTCCTCGCGATGCAAATTGGTCACCGGCACCTCGGCGGTTGGGATCAACCAAAGGGGTGGCTGCTCGTCCACGCGGTATAAATCCTCCGAAAACTTTGCCAGCGACGTGCAGCCTTGAATGCATTCGCTGCGCACCATGAACGGCGGGGAAACCTCCGTGTATCCGTGTTGGGTGGTCTGCAGGTCGAGCAGGTAATTGATCAGCGCCCGCTCCAGCCGCGCGCCCTTGCCCTTGAAAACGATGAAGCCGCTGCCGGAAATCTTCGTCGCCGCCTCGAGGTCGAGCAATCCCAGCGCCGCGCCGATTTCCCAGTGCGGCTTCGGCTTGAAATCGAACTTCGCTGGCTCGCCCACCACGCGCTCGATGCGGTTGTCCGCCGCGCTCGTGCCCACCGGCACCGTGTCGTGGTTGATGTTCGGCGTCCGCAGTAAAATATCGGTGATCTCGATTTCCTTCGCGGCCAGCTCGCGGTCGATCTGCGCGATCTCGTCGCCGATCGTCTTCGTCCGCGCCATGATTTCGGTTGCGTCGCCGCCCTTGGCTTTGATCGCGCCGACTTCCTTGCTCGCCTTGTTGCGTTCGCTTTTCAGCGCCTCGCCCAGCTGCTTCCGTTTGCGGATTTCCTCGTCGAGTCCGAGGATCAGGTCGATGGCCTTCTCATCGCCGCCATGGCGGCGCGACAATTTTTCCCGGAACGCATCCGGGTTTTCGCGAATCTTGCGGAGATCAAGCATGGCAGAGGGAAAGTGGTCGCTGAATATCCCGTTTACCGACCGCTTTCGCAAGCTCGCGTGTAAGGCATAACAGAGATTTAATAACCTTTCACTTAAGTAACAACCTAACTCACGTAATGACTGGACTCTCCACCACTTATCGGCGCGTCCCGCCGCCGCATGAGCCTCGTCGCAGCCGCCGCCGCAATGCGGTGGAGGCGTGCCGGAACATCCCCGCCCTCACCAGCGCAGCTAAGTCCGCTTGAGTTGACCCTGACGGCCCGTCGCTTATCCTGCCTTCATGGCTCAAAAACCGACCCAGTCGCTCCCGCAGATCCTCGAGGGCATGAGCGAGGAACACCGCCGCATCATCGCCGAGGGCGTCGCCACCATGGACCGCTTCTCCGCCAAGCCCGTGCTCAAGGACGGCAAAGCCTTCTACAAGGGCAATACAGTCGCCGCCGCCGCGCACCTCAAGGCCAAACGTGGATCCTAAACCCTATCTCGCGTCGACCTCCTGGGCCGACATCGAGAAGATCAACGCCGCGCTTTGTGTTGCCGGGGGCTACCAGCCGGGTTCCCGCGCCGAAGGCTACGAGCCCGCCCGCCGGCTCTGGGAAAAAACGCACCAGCAGCCGCTCACCTTTTTGCAGGCCGCCGACCTTTGCCTCGAGTGCCATCGGCTCGCGCCTTTCGAGTATTTCAACGGCAACACCTTCGCCAGTTGCGCCCGCGTCTCCCTCGCGCCCGCGCTGGAAAAGTTCAGCTACGAAGCGCAAACCGTCTCCCGCGCCGCGCTCGGCCACTACATCGCCGGCACCATCGAACGCCCCGACTTCGTCGCCATCGTCCCCTTCGTGCTGGGGGAGTAGCTACGCTGCTTGCGATCATGATTCTTTGCGGTTACGCTTCTGTCATGGCTTCCACGGCGTACCGTTACATCGTGAAATCACCTGGGGTTCGAGGTGGTAACGCCATCGTCGAAGGCACCCGCATCGGCGTTCACGATGTCATCGGCCTCCTCCAGAACGGCGAGACGGTCGACACGATTGGCTCCAACCGCTGCTTTCCGGATTTGACCAAGGCTCAGGTTTACGAATGCCTGTCCTACTACGAGGACCACAAGGGCGAAATTGATGTTCTGGTGGCCCGTCAGATGGCACCGGGAGAGCCCGGGGATCGTCGCTAAAGTCCTGCGCTTCGCGGAGCGGCATGAGGTTCTTTCTCGACCACGACGTCCCTCATGATTTGACGTATTCCCTGAAAGCTCTGGGACACGACGTTGTCCTGCTGCGCGATTGCCTTTCCATCGACACCGACGATTCGACAGTTCTGCGATATGCCGCCGAGCACAATTATGTCCTGATCACGTGCAACCGCGAAGACTTCATTGAAGCCGCCCGGGAAATCGCGCACGCCGGCATTATACTGGTATTTCGCCGCAAGACTCGCGCTGCGGAGCGGGCTGCGCTGATAGGTCTCCTCGACCGTGCTGGTGACTCAGGCATCACGAACAACATCAATTTCGCCTGATGCGGCGTTTTTCTTGCGGGTAGCTGTTCCGCAGCGCCTGCCCAATTCCGCGCTGGCCGCAGTGTAGCCGCGCTCATAAGAGCGTGCCGTCGCGCGCCCCATCCTGAGGTTTAATGCCCGACTTCCTGGTGCTCGGGCTGCGGCTTGGCCTTCCGGCCCTTGCGGCGGAGGCGGAAAACGTTGTTCCACGTCTTCTTCAGCGCGTTGGCGGGCGTGAGATAACGCTGGCGCAGCGCGGGGCCGCGGCGGATCGCGTTTAAAACGCCCTTCACGGAAAATTCCTCGGCCTCGAGGATGCTGTAGGCCGTGCCGAGCGCGACGGAATCGTGCGCGTCGCTGGCCGCCGTCATGGGCAGGCTGCGCTGCTGGGCGTAGGCGAACGCATGCTTGTTGTAGCGCTTGAGCGTCGTCGCGGCGTTGAAGACCTCCAGCGCGTCAATCTCCAGCGTGTCGAGCACCGGCTCGCGGATGCCCGCGCGGAAAAAGTCGTACGGATGCGGCGGAATCGCGATGCCGCCGGCCTGATGGATGAGCTGCACCGCCTCGATCGCCGGGATGCCCTTGAGGTCCGGCAGCGTGATCCCCAGCGCGAGCAGGTGACCCTCCGCCGTGGTGATTTCCTGGCCGGGAATGATGAGCAGGCCGTCCACCGGCGTGCCCTCCTTGTTCATCAGGCCCTGCTGCAGAAAGTAGTCCACGCACGCGCAGGTGTTGTGGTCGGTGATGGCGAAGCCGCTGAGGCCTTTTTCCCGCGCCACCTTGATCATGTCCTCCGGCTCGGCCACGCCGTCGGCCGAGAAACGGGAGTGGCTGTGGAGGTCGAAAAGCAGTTGCATGGGGAAGGGAGAAGGGACGACCTGAGCTTCCATCAGGTTAGAGACCGTGCACGGCAAGGGCAAGCGCGGGAATGCGCGCGGGACTTAACCTTTACCTCGCGGGAGCCTGCTTCGTTGCGAGAATGTCACACGCGGGAACGAGGCCGCGCGCCCGGACTAAACCGCGTTCGCCAACCGCTCGGCCAATCGCGCCGGCAAGCCGGCGTTCATGATCTTCGCCTGCGCCTTCGCCAGATCGTACGGCAGCCGCCGCAGCTCGATCGTGTTCGCGCCGGAATCGTAGATCACGTAGGCCGCGCGCCAATCGCCATCGCGGGGCTGGCCCACGCTGCCGACGTTCACGAAATATTTCTTCTCCGGCTGGATATCGATTTTCTTGTAGAAAAACTCGTGCACCTTCGTGTCGCGGATGAAAACGTGCGGCACATGCGTGTGGCCGAAGAAGCACAGGTTCGTCTTCTGGTACTGGAAACTGCTCTCCGCCTCCAGGCACGAAAACACGTAACCCCAGCGGTTCGGCTGGTCCAGCGTCGAGTGCACCACCGTGAAGGAATTCACCGGCCGCTGCAGCGGCAACGCGCGCAGAAATTCCCGCTGCTCTTTCGTGAGCTGCGAGCGCGTGTAGCGAATGGCCGACAGCGCCATGTCGTTGAAGTGCTCCACGTCGCGGCCCTCGCTGGCTTCCTCGTCGTGATTGCCCTTCACGATCGGGCAGCCCAGCGCGCGCACGATCTCCAGGCACTCCCGCGGATTGGCGTTATAGCCAACAATGTCGCCAATGCAGACCGTGTGGGTAACCGCCTGGGCCTGCATGTCCTCCAGCACCGCCTCGAGGGCCTCGAGGTTGCTGTGGATGTCTCCAAAAATACCGAATCTCATGAGTAAAATCAGACTGAAATAACAGAATGGTGAACACTAAAGAGCATAAGCTACTTGGGAAAGATTCTTTTTTCCTTAGGCACACCAAGCTTCTCCTCCAGTTCCTTGATGTTGCGCTCAATCACCGGCGCCAGGTGCTGCGGATTCGCCTTTTCTTCCGGCGTCAGCCGCTTCCACAGTTTGACCCACTCCGCGTATTCCAGTGCGGGATCGTTCAAGTGCGCCTTGTCGTACATGTGCGCCGGGCCGCGCTCGAGATAAATCGGCGCGTTCGGCATTTCGCTCGCGCGCTGATAATACGGCGCCGCCGCTTTCCAGTCCTTCAAGCGCTGGTCGTAGAGCAAGGCCGTGTCCATCCAAAGCCGCCACGACGTCGGATTGACCTGCAGCCCGCGCAGGTAAAGATCCAGCCCCCGGTCGATCCAAAAACGCTCCGCCTTCTTCCGCCGCAAGTCCGTCGGGTACTTCAGCGCATCCCGGCCGGAAAAAATCGACGCATTCCACGCCAGTTGCCACCCGCCCATCTCCCAGAACATCGGCGCCCGCGGTTGCAGCGCCGTGCAGGCATTGATGTAACCGCCCATGCGCCACCAATCCTGGTTCATCCACGCCGGCACCATCTGCAGCCAGAGTAAATCCGCCACCACGCTCCGCATGCCCGCCAGCACGCCGATGGTAAAACCCTGGCTCAACTGGTCGCGCAGCGCGATGGTCACCTTCACGCCATTGTAGCGCAGCAAATCCTGCTCGTGCGCGATGTGCCGCTCCCACGCGATCTTCACCGGCGCCCACAGCCCCAGCAGCAGCGCGACGAGCAGCGCCCGCCTCAGCCGCAAACGCAGCGGCAGCGCCGTGTCCATGACGGAAGTTGCGGCGGGCTCCATCAAATCTCCCGGTACTCGAACACCACCACACTCACCGCCAGCAGCACCACCACGTACGCACCGCCGTAGGCGACCAGGTCCCACGCATGCGTCCACGGCACGTGATTGCCGGCCAAAATCTCATCCACGATCGTGTACGCATTCAAGTCCGGGATCAGCAGCGCGATCGCCGCCGCCAGCGTGTTCGCCAGCAGCGACGGATGCCCGCCCGCCGCCGACGCCGCCAGCCACACCTCGCGCGCCGTGCCCTCCATGTGCCCGATCAGGTAAATCATGAACGTCGTCACGATGGTGAAGATCGACGACGTCGCGAAGGTCGAGATCAGCAGCGCAATGGCGCACGTCATCACCAGCTTCGCGAAAATCAGCAGGATCGCCTCCACCAACTGCGGATCGCGCACCTGCTGCACCACCAGCGCCGCGTCGTGATTGTAGCTCGCCAGCAGGTACGCATTGCTGCGCCAGTTCGGGCCCGACTGCGCATACGAATCCGTCACGTACGAAAGCCCGCGCATCTCCTCCACGTACAGCGTCGCCGCGAACGCCAGCGACATCAGCGCCACGCACAACGACAGCAGCAGCACCACGCCCAGAAATTTCCCCAGCAAAAATTCCGACCGCCGCACCGGCTTGGCCAGGATCGTGTAAATCGTCCGGTTATGCAGCTCCTGCGGGATCAGTTGCGCCGTCGAAAGCAGCGCGATGAAAAACCCAAAGATGCCGATCGCCCCGCAACCCGCATCCTTCACGAACTTGATCTGCGCATCGAACATCCCCGCCTGGTCCAGCTCCGGCGTCGCCGCGTCCGAAAACCAGATCGACGCCCCCACCAGCACCACCGCGAAAATCAGCAGCACATTCAGCACCCGCTGCCGCACCGACTCCAGCAGCGTATTCCGCCCAATCGTCAGGATCCGATAAAGCGCCGCTTTCATGAAGTCACCTCGGAGACATCTGCAAAAGCCCCACTTTTAAAAATTCCGTCATCCTGAGCGGAGGCGAGCGGTGCGGGTGGTTTTACCGCGGCGTCAGGCCGAGCCGAAGTCGAAGGACCTGCGTGGCCCGAAGGCAAGCCACGAAGTAAACCCGAAAACCCGTCGCCGGGAAAGGCCGGCGGGAGGGACTCGCGTTGAGGAGGCTCGTTGCGCTGCGGTCGCGCGCCGATGAAAGACACGAGGTCCTTCGACTGCGCTCGGGCAGACGCTTTTCCATATAAGGAAGTATTTCGCCTCGCTCCGCTCAGGATGACGATGCGTTTTTTATTTCGCAAAAGTTTCCAGAGCCATGCGAGGACCCCATTCCAAAGAGCGAAGTTCACGACACCACCTCCAAAGCGCACCGCACCAAAGTCGGGTAGCCCGGACAACTCGTTGTCCGGGTGCCTCGACCGATCCTTCGGTCGGGGCACAAGAAGCCGCCGGAAAACGTTCGCGTCACCAAACGCATTCCCCGCAGAGCAAGCCGAAGGCTTGCCACAGCCGTAGCCGGGGGTCGAGCGCTCCCGGCTCTGCGGGAGCGCGACATCCCCGGAAAAAGTAAAAACGCGACCCGCATCCTGAAGGGATGCGAGCCTCACCCGCGAAAAAACAAACGCACTCATTTCCTCCCCGCCTCCTCCGTCAGCGACCCAATACGCCCCTGCACCGTCCGCAAATAAAGCTGCTCCAGCGAAAGCCGCGGCCGTGTGAACCGCGCCGCCGCCAAGTCCACCCCTGCCGCCTGCAACGCCGCGCGCAACCGCTCCTGCTGCTCCGCCGACAAATCCGGCAAGTGCACCTCCACCCCCTCCTTCACCGTCAACAGCTCGTGCAGCGAACCCTCCAGCACCTTCTTTCCCAGCGAAAAAATCGCCACCCGGTCCGACACCTCCTCCACCTGCTCCAGCAGGTGCGACGAGAAAATCACCGTCTTACCCATCTGCTTCAATTTCAAAATCAAATCGCGAATCTGCGCCGACCCCAGCGGATCCACCCCCGCCGTCGGCTCATCCAGGAAAAGCAAATCCGGGTCATGCATCATCGCCTGCGCCAGCCCGATCCGCTGCAGCATCCCCTTCGAGTACGACCGCAACGGCCGCTCCCGCCCATTCTGCAAACCGACCAGCTCGATCAACTCCTCGATCCGCGCCTCCAGCCGCGCGCCGCCCATCCCCGTCAGCTTCCCGTAAAAGCGCAACGTCTCATCGCCATCCAGGAACGCATAGAAATACGGATTCTCCGGCAAAAAGCCCACCCGCTTCAGCGCGTCGAGGCTCCCCGGCGGATGCCCAAACACCCGCGCCTCGCCCGCGCTCGGCCGGATCAACCCCAGCAACAACTTCATCGTCGTGCTCTTGCCCGAGCCGTTCGGCCCCAGCAGGCCAAAAACCTCGCCCGCCTTGATCTTCAGGTCCAGATGGTCCAGCGCCACCAGCACCTTATGCTTCCACGTCAGCGGATACCGCTTCGTCAAGCCCACCGCCTCCACCGCCCATACGGGTTCTGCCCGCTCCGACACATCCATCCACCATATCTAGAGCCGCCACCTTTCTTGCCAATGGCAAAATCATTGCAACCGGGAAACCGGCTGAATTTCGCACAGAGGACTGCAGAGGTGACTGAAGAGGACTGCAGAGAATCGGAAGGAATAAACAGGCAAGTCATTCGGCCCAACCCCAATTCAAAAATGCAACCGCGGTCCTCCGCCCGTCCATCGTCCCATAAGTCCCATCCGTCTCATCGGTCCCATCCGTCCCATGCTCCTCCTCCCAAAAATTCCGTTAATTCCGAAAATTCCGTCAATTCCGTCAAAATCCGCACCCCACCCCTCAGCCTCTTCCCCCCTCTGCAGTCCTCCGCGCGAAATCCCTCTGCCATTCCTCATACGTCAGCCGCTTCATATGAAACGTGTCGCGGGTGCGCGAGTATCCGCCGCCTTCACCGCCCTGCAACCGCCCGATCATGTGCATCTCCTCCGTCTTCACCTGCAGCGTCTGCGGATCAATGAACTCATCGCGAATATGCGCCACCAGCAGCTCCCCCATCACCACCTGATTCTCGCCAATCAGCAGCGTCTGAATCTCCCGCCCCTCGAATGAAGCCGGCGAAACCGCCAGCCGCGGCGGCTTCACCACGCTCGAAGGTTCCGTCTTCAACCCCAGGGCCACCGTCTCGCTCATCTCCGGCGGAAACTCCGTCGAGGAAAGACTCATCAGCTCCGCGTTCTCCTCATTCACCAGGTTGATCACAAACTCCTTCGCCCGCCGGATATTGCGGAACGTGTCCTTCGCGCTCCCATCCCGCCGCCGCCCGATTCCCAGCACCACCAGCGGCGGATTCTGCCCCAGCAATTGGAAATAGCTAAACGGCGCCGCATTCACGCTCCCGTCCTCATTCAGCGTCGTCAACCACGCGATCGGCCGCGGCACCACCAGGCTCGAAAGCACAAAATACTGCTTCACCGGCGAAAGCTCCGAAAGATTCAGTTGCATCCCCCAAGGAAAAGGGAAAACCGCCAAAGGTAAAGGGCGAGCTCGCATTTTTCCGGTAGCCGCCGCACGCCGGGCGGCGGTGCTCGGAACATTTCGCACAGAGGACTGCAGAGAGGGGAAGAGTTACAGCAGGGGAAGATTTCACCCGGAGGCACGGAGAGCACAGAGAGTGAGATTCTAAGACCTGATCCTTCCTCCGTGTTCTCCGAGCCTCCGTGTGAACATCTGCCTCTTCGGCCCTCTGTGCGAAACTCCCCCCTTCCGCCGTCCCATAAGTCCCATCGGTCCTATAGGTCCCATCCGTCCCATTCCCCCAAGGGACGCCTACGCTCTAATACAAAATGCCATCCACAAATCCCTGGATATGCTCCGGCGTCTTGCGCTGGCGGCGCACTACCACGACAAGCTCGCGCGCGAAGCGTTGCGGCCACGGCAGCCGGACAAGGGCGTGCCGACGGGCGTAAAGAGCGAGGGCGCGTTGCGGGACTAGGCTCGCGCCCAAGCCCACGGCGACGAGGTTGATGATGAGATCGAAGCTATCGAGCTCCATCGCGCGCGTGACATGAAGCTTTTGCTGACGCAGCCATGAGGAAAGGCGGCGGCCTGTTTGCGTTGTGTCATTCAGCGCCAGCCAGGGCTGAGTCCCGAGCCAGTGGCGGACCTGTCCCGTTCGGCGCGGGTTGATTGCGGCCTCAGCGAGCTGGGCATCGTTGGCGATGAAAGTGAAGGCATCGCGAAAGCGGTGCGTGATTCGAAGTCTTGGCGATAGGCGAGGGGGCGGCAGCAGCACGCCGACATCGAGGTCGTCGTTCTCGATGGCTGTCAGGATCGTGTCGCTCGATTCGTGCGTGACGCGCGAGAGCGTAGCGGGACCTTGCCGTGCCTGCGCGAAAAAGGCGGGCAAGTATGCGATACTGACGCTGCGCGAAACGCCAAGCCTGACTTCGCGCGGCGCGCCTGCAAATTCCTCGCGCAGGCGGCGCAGGAGCACGTCGACATCGCCCAACAGCGGCGTGGATTGTCCGAGCAGGAAGCTGCCTGCTGGGGTAAGGGCGACGGAACGCGTGGTCCGCGTGAAGAGAGTCAGTCCTAGTTGATTTTCAACGCCCTGTATCTGCCGCGTGATGGCGCTTTGCGTCAGGCCGGTGCGTTGTGCCGCGCGCGTGAAGCTGCCCGACTCTGCCACCAACCGGAAAAGATGAAGCTGATAAAGATCAAATGGACGGCGGGCGATCAGCTCATTCATAAAACGCATTAAAGCATGAAACTAATGAATTTCAATATTTGATGGCCATGTGAGAAGGTCGGGACATGGCAAATCCCAAAGACAAAGTGCCGGCGAATGTCCCCGGCCCCTATTACAACGACATGACCTGCATCGACTGTGGCTTGTGCCCCGAGATCGCCCCGCAAATCTTCCGTCGCGACGACGACACCGGCTACAGCTACGTCTGGCGTCAGCCCGTGACCCCCGAGGAAATCGCGCTTGCTGAAGACGCCCGCGAAAGCTGCCCGACCGAATCCATCGGCAATGATGGCAATGCCGAGTGACGCAAGTGTGCGAGATCGCCTTTTCGATCGGCGCGGCTAGCATGGGCCCATGCTCGCATTCACGCCCTACACGTTCGGTTCGATGTCGCTGGGGAAAAATCCGGCGGAGGTTGCGCGGGACCTGACGGTGGTGCGGCGCGCGATGGAGGCGGGGGTTTGGTTTCACTCGAGCCCGACCTACAACAACGGATTCACCTTCATGGTGCTGCGGATGGCGTTCGATGCCGACCGCGCGCGCGTGCCGCGGCTGATGATCAAGGTGCGCGATGCCACGGTGGC
>Ga0116229_10007473_pt1 | contig 17272 bp, 15 predicted proteins | sample S1TSphgellanicum_3_FD_87313 | JGI IMG/M metagenome (GOLD analysis project Ga0116229, IMG submission 87313) | Host-associated microbial communities from peat moss isolated from Minnesota, USA - S1T2_Fc - Sphagnum magellanicum MG | ecosystem: Host-associated > Plants > Peat moss > Unclassified... | reverse complement strand
GCAGCGGCGCATCGATCGCGATCCGCAGCACCCCGCTGGCGAAGTCGTCGGTTGCCAAGGTCATTGTGGATAAGTCTGTGGACAGGTGCCTGCCGGCAGGCTGCATCGGCGGCGATGGCGGTTTATCCGGCATCTTTGAGCAGGCGCCGAATAACAAAAAATAATTAACATTATCAATATCTTATAGAAATCATGCGGTCCCCGAGGACTCGAAGACCACGATTAGAACTCGACTAAATCGGCTTTGTGCGTGCCAAGTGGATGATTTCGCATACTTACACGCTAAACGGCCGCCATCGGAGGGGTGTCAACCAAATCGGTTTCCGGGCCGTTGCTCTGGTATGTAGGCTGTCGCCGACTGGATGGATGCCGTTGCATGGCTGCCTTTGCTAGTCTTGATTCTGAAACGGCTGATCTGATCCCGCCCGGGAAGGCCCATTTGCGTGATTCGACCCAGGATGGTGCGCGCTCGCTCGAAACGTTCCTGGCAAGCGTAGAGCGCAAGGCGTTCAGGATCGCACAGATCGCACTGCGTCACGAAGCTGATGCGCTCGATGTCGTGCAGGATGCAATGATGCAGCTCAGCACTCGCTATGCCTCGCGTCCACCGGAGGAGTGGCGGCCACTGTTCTATCGCATCCTGGAAAACCGCGTGCGCGACGTGCAGCGCCGACGCAGCGTGCGCAATCGCGTCATGGCTTATCTGCCATGGCGTGGCGAGGACGAAGAGGACCCGGTCGATCCGATCGATCAGGCGGTGGACAAGGCGCCGGCGCCGCCGGCACAACTGGAGTCGGATGAGGCGATGGCGGCACTCGAGCAGGCCATCGCCGGCCTGCCGGCGCGCCAACGTCAGGCGTTCCTGCTGCGCAACTTCGAGGGCCTGGATGTCGCCGAAACTGCCGCGACCATGAAATGTTCACAGGGCAGCGTCAAGACGCATTATTTCCGCGCGCTGCAGGCGCTGCGCGCCAAGCTTGGAGAGTTTCGCACATGAGCGTTGAACAGGCCGACGGCGGCAGCGAGTTCGAGCAGCAAGCCCGGGCGCTGCTGGAGCAGAGCGCGGAACAGCTGCCGGGCGCGGTGCGTTCACGCCTCACGCAGGCGCGTTACGCCGCGCTGGCGGCGCAGCCGGCACGCCGGCTCTCATTCGCGCGCCGCTGGGTACCGGCCGGCGCGGCGGTGGCCGCAGCCCTGGCGCTGCTGGTGGTGTATGTGCCGCATATGCGCGAGGCCGCGGAGAACCCGAACCCCCTTGTCACTGCCGGACTGGCCAATGCCGGGCTGGAAGACATCGAGCTGCTGACCGACAGCGATGCGGTACCACTCAATGGCGACCAGGACATGGACGATGACTTCTACGAGTGGGCAGCCGATGAAGCCGCCGGCGCCACGGCGCCCGCGGTCGGATCGTGAGGCTTTGTGCCTGCGCGCTGGTTATTGGTGTGAGCAGTCTGGGCCTCGCGGCCAGCGTGCAGGCGGGCGACAGCAGCGTGGACGACGGCCTGCTGGAGTTCCTTGGATCGGTCGATTCGGACGACAAGAACTGGCATGACTACCTGGCGGGTACCGATATCGACCAGGTCGCCCGCCGCGCCCGCCCTGCCGCCCCGCCGCGGCCCGCGGTTCCACCGCCCGCGCCTTCGGCCGGCGCACCCACAAGCCCGGCCGCAGCGAGCGCGCCACCGCCGGTGGGCCAGCCGTGAACCCGGTGCGCACGCCGAAGGCCAGGCCGCGAGCGGTGCCGCTGGCGCGGCTGCGCCGGGCGCTGGTGCCGCTGGCGCTGGTGCCCCTGGCAGTGTTGCTAGTGGCGGGCGCAGACCCAAGCTGGGCGCAGCCGGCTGAGCCGCCCGCAGGCGCTGAGCCGCCTGCCAGCCCGGCGCCCGCCGCAGCACCGGCAGCGCCGGTGGAATGGTCGGCGATACCGGCGCAGCAGCAACAGCTGCTCGGCCGCTACCAGTCCCAGTGGAGCAGCCTGCCGCCGCAGCGCCAGCAGGCGCTGGTGCGCGGTGCGTCACGCTGGCTGTCGATGACGCCCGAGCAGCGCGATGGCGCACGCGAGCGGTTCCAGACCTGGCAGCGGCTGCCGCCGGAGCAGCGCGCCCTGATCCGCCAGCGCTGGCAACGCTTCCAGAGCCTGCCGCCGGAACAGCAACGCGCGGTGCGGCAGAATTTTCGCTACTTTTCGCGCCTGCCGCCGCAGCAGCGGGCGCAACTGCGCGATCGCTGGGTGCATGCAACGCCGCAGCAGCGCCAACAGATGCTGCAGATGCAGCGTCAGAAGCGCGGGCGTTGAGCCGGCCAATTACACCGACTTGACTGCGGCGATCAGCGCCGAGGCCGCCGCCTGGCCGTCGCCATACAGCATGCGGGTGTTGTCCAGGTAGAACAGCGCGTTCTCGATGCCGGAGAAGCCGGCGCCCTGGCCGCGCTTGATGACGATGACGTTCTTTGCCTTGTCGGCATTGAGTATCGGCATGCCGTAGATCGGACTGGACTTGTCGTTGCGTGCCACCGGGTTGACGACATCGTTGGCACCGATGATCAGCGCCACATCGGCGGTCTCGAACTCGGCGTTGATCTCATCCAGGTCCGCGATCAGGTCATACGGTACACCGGCCTCGGCCAGCAGCACGTTCATGTGCCCGGGCATGCGGCCGGCGACCGGGTGGATCGCGAAGCGCACCGTGACGCCGCGATCGATCAGCAGCTGGCACAGCTCCCACACCTTGTGCTGCGCCTGGGCGACCGCCATGCCGTAGCCGGGCACGATGATCACTTTCTGCGCGAACGCCATCATGACGCCGACGTCCGCCGCCTCGATCGGTTTCATGCTGCCGGCGATCGCAGTGCCGGCCGCGGCGCTGCCGCCGGTGTCGCCAAAGCCCGAGAACAGCACGTTGCCGAGCGAGCGGTTCATGGCCTTGGCCATCAACTGCGTCAGCAGCGTGCCGGCCGATCCCACCACGGTGCCGGCGATGATCATCGCGGCGTTGCCGAGCACGAAGCCTTCGAACGCCACGGCCAGCCCGGTCAGGGCGTTATAGAGCGAAATCACCACCGGCATGTCGGCGCCGCCGATGGGCAGCGTCATCGACAGTCCGAGCAACAGCGCGGCGGCGAACAGGCCGGTCACGGCCGCCGCGGTCGCCATGGCGCCCGAGGCGACCAGCCCGCCGAGCACCAGCGCGGCGGCCAGGATCGCCAGGTTCAGCAGCTGCTGGCCGCCGAAGCGCAGCGACTTGCGAATCAGCCCCTGCAGCTTGCCGAACGCGATCAGGCTGCCGCTGAAGGACACCGCACCGATGATGCCGCCGACCACCGCCAGCGTAGCGGCGGAGGTACTCTGCTGCTCGCCGCGGTACAGCTCGACCGCCGCGATCGCCGCCGCCGCGCCGCCGCCCATGCCGTTATAGAGCGCGATCATCTGCGGAATGTCGGTCATCGCGACCCGTCGGCCGCTGCTCCAGGCGATGACCGCACCGATCACCACTGCGATGATGATCAGCGGAAAGTTGCTGAGGCCGGGATAGAAGAAGGTCGCCAGCGTCGCCACCAGCATGCCGGCGCCGGCCCACAGGATGCCGCTGCGCGCCGTGACCGGCGAGCTCATGCGCTTCAGTCCCATGATGAACAGGAACGCGGTCAGCAGGTAGCTCGCCTGGATCAGCGCCGCGGCGCTGAAATAGTCGTCCATCAGTGAGTCCCCCCGGCGCCGCCATCCTTGCCGGCGCCGTCCTTGCCGCCGGCGCCTTTGCCGCGCCCGCCACTGGACTTGAACATCTCCAGCATGCGTTCTGTGACCGCGTAGCCACCGACCGCGTTGCCGGCGGCCAGCAGTACACCGATGAAGCCGATGCTCTTCTCGAGCGTGGTGGTGGCATTGCCGAGCGCGACCATCGCGCCGACCAGCACGATGCCATGCACGAAGTTCGAGCCCGACATCAGCGGGGTGTGCAGGATCACCGGCACCTTGGCGATGACCTCGTAGCCAGTGAATGCAGCCAGCATGAATATGTAAAGCGCGACGATTCCGGTCATGTCAGGTTGCCTCCACCAGCTTGCGGGTCGGTTCGTGCTTGATGGCGCCGGCGTGCGTCAGGCACGACTGCGCGAACACCTCGTCCTGCCAGTCGATCGCCAGCGCGGCGTCCTTGCCGAGCGCCGGCTTCAAGAAATTGTAAAGATTGCGGGCGTACATTTCGCTGGCATGGAATGCCAGCTGCGCCGGCAGGTTCACCGGGCCGACGATCTTCACGCCCTGGTGCACGATGGTCTGGCCGGCGACGGTCAGTTCGCAGTTGCCGCCGGACTCCGCCGCCATGTCCACGATCACCGCGCCGGCCTTCATGCGCTCGACCGCGGCACGCGAGATGATGCGCGGTGCCCGCCGCCCGGGTATCGCCGCGGTGGAAATCACCGCGTCGGCCAGCGCAATGCGCGCCTCCAGCACCTGCTGCTGCTTCGCCTTCTCCTCGTCGGTAAGTTCGCGCGCGTAGCCACCGGTGCCTTCAGCCGAGACGCCGGTCTCGACGAATTTGGCGCCCAGCGACTTGACCTGCTCGCGCGTGGCGCTGCGCACGTCATAGGCCTCGACCACCGCGCCCAGGCGCTTGGCGGTCGCGATCGCCTGCAGCCCGGCAACGCCGACGCCGATGATCAGCACCGTGGCCGGCCGAATGGTACCGGCCGCCGTGGTCAGCATCGGCAGGAACCGATCCAGCGTATCGGCGGCGATCAGCGCGGCCTTGTAGCCGCCGATGGCCGCCTGCGACGACAGCGCGTCCATCGACTGCGCGCGCGAGATGCGCGGCACCAGCTCCATCGCGAAACTGGTGACCTGGCGCTCGCGCAGCGCGCGCACCATGTCGAGCTGCGCGTGCGCCTGCATGAAACCGATCACCAACGCACCGGGCTTGAGCTGCTGGATCTGCGCCACGCCCAGCGGCTGCACCGCCAGCAGCACATCGGCCGCCGCCAGCACCGCCTCCGGGGTATCGGCCCATTCGACCTTGGTGTAGAGCTTGTCTGGAAACTGGGCGCTGGTGCCGGCCCCGCGCTCCAGCAGCACCCGCGCTCCGGCCGCGACGAACTTGTCGGCGACCTCCGGCACCAGGCTGACGCGCGTTTCTCCCGGCGTGCGCTCTCGAAGCCCGCCGATCGTGACTGGCATGCTGTTCTCCCTACTGTGGCCGCGGCGCTATGAGCGCTGTTGTGCGCGCAGGACAGCGCGCACTATGAAAATGCTTAATCGTTGAATTCTCGCACAATCCTGCCGTATCTTACAGGTCATGAGTACCGATATGGTGCCTGCCGACCCTGATGTGACGTTCCTGGCGCAGACCGCGACACACGGCCTGTCACCCAACGGCCGGTCACCCCACGGCCTGTCGCAGATGGTGCTGCGCACCGACGTGGCCGGCATGCCGCTGGAATGGATCGACTACCGCGAGGCCGCGCGGCTGTATCACCAGGAGCAGATCGCCTATACCTGCGGCTCGCTGCTGTACCGGCTGTATGGCGGCGTCAATGCGCTCAGCGGACGGCGCACGGTGCTGGAGGTCAGTTCGATCATTGCCACCGTCGGGCACACCGGCAATCCCGGCAACACGCGCCATGACTACGTGCCGCCGCTCAACAACGAGACGCTGTTCCGGCGCGATGCCTTCATGTGCATGTACTGCGCGGGGCGCTTCGCCAGCCGTGAACTGTCGCGCGACCATGTGCGTCCTTTCAGCCAGGGAGGTCTCGACGTCTGGACCAACGTGGTGGCGGCGTGCCGTCGCTGCAACAATGAGAAGGCCTGGCGCACGCCGGAGCAGGCCAGGATGCAGCTGATCGCGGTGCCGTTCACGCCGACCTACGCCGAATACATTTTCCTCAAGGGCCGTCGCGTGCTGGTGGACCAGATGGAATACCTGCTGGCACACTTTCCCCGCCATAGCCCGCTGCACGACCGCATCGCGCGCTGGCTGAGCTAGCGCCGATACGCAAGGCAGCCTTGGCGCCACACTGGTGATCTTTCTTATCGACGCGTCGGTGTATGTGTTTCGGGCGTGGCATTCGCTGCCGCCGGACATCACCGATCGCGACGGCAATCCGACCCAGGCGCTGTATGGATTCGCCTGCTTCCTCGCCGACCTGATCGAACGGCGCCAGCCGCGCCATGTCGCGGTAGCCTTCGACGAGAGTCACGGTAGTGGCTTTCGCCACCGGCTGTACCCGCCGTACAAGGCCAATCGCGAGCCCGCACCCGAAGCCCTGCGGCGCCAGTTCGCGCTGTGCCGCGAGTTCTGCCGCCATATCGGCGTGGCCGAGTTTGCCAGCCAGGAATACGAGGCCGATGACCTGATCGGAACACTGGCGCAGCTTTGCCGCGATGAAGGCCTGCGCGTCACCGTGGTGTCGCGCGACAAGGACCTGGCGCAGCTGATTGCCCCGGGGGATGTCTACTGGGATTACAGCGATGGCGTCGAGTATGGCTACGAGCAGATCGCGCAGCGCTTCGGCGTGCGGCCCGAGCGCATGGCCGACTACCAGGCACTGCGCGGCGATGCGGTCGATAACGTGCCGGGGGTACCGGGTGTGGGACCGAAGACCGCGGCGGCGCTGATGGGCCTGTTTGCCTCGCTCGATGAGCTGTTTGCCGGGCTCGATGCGGTGCACGCGCTGCCGCTGCGCGGCGCGGCTGCATTGCCGCAGCGGCTGCGACTGCATCGCGAGGCCGCCTACCTGGCGCGCTCGCTGACGCGCATCGTGTGTGATGCGCCGATCGATGCCTCGGCGCCGGGGATCGGTGCCGACCATCTGCGGCGGCGCGCTCCGGATCTGGAACGCATCGGCGCATTCTGCGATACCCATGGCTTTGGCACGCTGCTGCGCCGCCAGGCCGAGCGGCTGGCAGCAGCGCAGCGCGCGGCCTGAAGCCGGTGCGATGGCCGTCGCGACAGTGCGCCGGCGGCACGTTGGCGCTGGCCTTGTGCGCCTTGAACGCCTGCCAGTCGGGGATATCAACTCGCCCGCCTGCGCCTGCGCCTGCGCCTGCGCCAGCGCCTGCGCCCGCACCGCCGCCGCCAGCGGTGCTGTCATCCGCCGCGACGACGCCTGCTGAACCGGCCGCCGATGCTGGCGCCGGCGCGGCCAGCGCTGCCGGCGCGCAACGCTACGTGATCGACCCACAGCGCTCCGAGGTGCTGGTGCTGGTCTACCGTGACGGGCGCATGGCGTCGCTGGGACACAATCACGTAATAGCCGTGCGGCAACTGTCTGGCGTTGTTGTCGTGGCCAGCGAGCCTGGGCACAGCCGCTGGCAACTGGACTTTCCGGTCGCGGCGCTGAGCGTCGATGATCCCGGGCTGCGTGCGGCGCAGGGCGAGGAATTCCAGACCACGCTCGGCGATGCGGCGATCGCCGGCACGCGCGAGCACATGCTGGGCACGGCACTGCTGGATGCGGCGAGCTTCCCTGTGATTCACCTCGAGTCGGAACCGAGCCCGGCCGCGGACGACGGCCTGCAGCTTGCCGTGCGCGTCGTGGTGCGCGATCACAGCGCACGCATCGAGGTGCCTGTCATCCTCGAGCGCACGCCGGACCAGTTGATCGCCAGCGGCGAGTTCGAGCTGACGCATGCTGAACTCGGCCTGACGCCCTACAGCGTCGCGCTTGGCGCGCTGCGCGTCGCCGATCGCATGCGCGTGCACTACCGGCTGGTGGCGCAGCGCGACAGCGTTGCGCCGCCGCCCGGGGCGCCATAGTCACGCGCGCCTGGGGCGCGGCGCGCCCCGCTGTCAGTCCCGCAACTGCACCAGCAGCAGCGCGCTGCCTTCGGGCGCGGTCAGCAGGGCGCTGTGCCGGTGGTCCAGGCCACGCGGCAACTGCGTCGCCAGTTCGATGCCGCGTTCGCGCAGGCGGGCGACGTGTGCATTGAGGTCGGCACATTCGAACACCAGCAGCGGCGTCTCGAACAGCCGCGGCGCGTGGAACGCCAGATCCAGGTAATCGCTGGTCAGCGGCAGGTGGGGATACGGCAGCGGTTCCTCGCCGAGCGCGACGAAGCCGGCGCGCTCCCAGAATTCGCGCGCCGCCTGCCAGTCGGGCTGCGGCAGGCTCAGGTGCGAAAAATAGCCGCACAGCGATTGCAGGTCGGCACCCGGTGCCGCCGGGGAATAAGTGCGTGCCTCCAGCACAGTCACGGCATTGCCGCCCGGATCGACGAGATGCATCTGGTGCAGGCTGTCGTCGCCCAGGGCCAGCCGCTGCAGATCGAATCCGGCGGTGCGCAGCCGCAGCTGCGCGCGCGCCAGCTGTGGCAGCACGAAGGTCAGCGCCGGTGAGGGCATGGAGCGCTCATGCAGCCCCAGGTGCACGCGACCGTCGCTGAGCACGCCATAACGATGCGGCCAGGCATCGCCGGTGATCAGCTGCGAGAACCCCAGGCGCTCATAGAACTGCACCGATTCGGCGATGCCACCCGCGGCGATGCCACCCGCGGTGCTGCCGCGCGCGCCGCTGCCACCCGCGCCGCTGCCAACCGTGGCGATGCCGAGTTCCAGGAACCGGCCGAGCATCAGCGCGCTGGCGCAGCTGCGTCGCCATCCGCCGACCAGTCGGCGCTGTTGCGCAGGAGCAGCCGTGCCAGCGCCGCGGCGTGATCGGGGCGGGCGTTGAGCGCCGGCACATAGTGGAAACGTTCGCCCCCGGCCTCGACAAAGGTCTCGCGGCCTTCGAGCGCGATTTCCTCCAGCGTCTCCAGGCAGTCGGCCGCGAAGCCCGGACACACCAGTGTCACGGCGCGGATGCCGCGGCCCGGCAGCTGCTCCAGGCTCGCATCGGTGGCCGGCGTGAGCCAGCGGTTGGCACCGAAGCGCGATTGAAAACTCAGGCTCCAGTCCGCAGGCGCAAGCTGCAGCGCGGCCGCCAGCTGTGCCGCGCTCTGCCGGCATTCATCGGCGTAGCGATCGCCGCCGGCGACGTAGGATTCCGGAATGCCGTGAAACGACATCAGCAGGTGGCTGCGGCAATCGTGCACCCGCCAATACTCATCGATGCTGGCGGCGAGCGCGCTGATGTAGGCGCCGTCCGCATGGTAGCTCGGGATGTAGCGCAACTCCGGCAGCGCGCGCCAGCTGCGCAGCGCCGCGGCGACCTGGTCGTAGACCGCACCGGTGGTGCTGCCGCTGCTCTGCGGAAACAGCGGCAGCACCAGCAGCCGGCGCACACCGGCGGCGCGCAGCGCGTCGAGTGTCTCGCCTACGAACGGCGGTGAATACAGGAACGCCTGCTCGACCCGCATGCCAGGCCGCGCAGCGTCGAGTTCATGTTGGATGGCGTCACGCAGTTTCGACGTATTGACCAGCAGCGGCGAGCCTTCAGGCTGCCAGATCTGGCGGTACTTGCGCGCGCTGCGCGGCGCACGCAGCGGCAGCACCAGTCCGTACAGCAATGGCAACCACAGCGCGCGCGGCAGCTCGATCACCCTGGGGTCGGCCAGGAACAGGCGCAGGAAGCTGCGCACCGAGCCGCTGCGCGGCTCCACCGGAGTGCCGGTATTGACCAGCAGTACGGCCGATGCGCTGGGCGTGGACGCGTTCAAGCTGGCGAGATGTGCCTGGGACCGGGCGGCGGGCTAGCCGATGTGCTGTGCCAGGAACGCATCGGTGCGCGAGCGCGCCAGGCTACTTGCAGCCGCGTCGTAATGATCCGGGCGGTCGGCATTGGCAAACGCGTGGCCGGTCGGGTAGAGATTGTAGAGTCCCTGCGGATAGGCGCTGCGCAGCGCGTCCACCTGGCTCAAGGGTATGCCGGCATCGTGTTCGCCGAAATGCAGCATGGTTGGACAGGCCGGGACCTTGGGTAGCAGCAGCTCGGGAATGCGCGCGCCGTAGTAGCACACCGCGGCGCCCAGCGGCAGCTCGCTGGCGGCCGCCCAGGACAGCGTTCCGCCCCAGCAGAAGCCGATCACGGCCACCTTGCCGGTGTGGCGCGCCATGGCTGCGGCCGCGGCGATATCCAGCACTGCCTTGGCGGTGTCGACCTGCTTGCGATAGCCCATCGCCTGCTGCATCTCCTCCGGTGAATACCCGAGGACCAGGCCGCGACGGATGCGATCGAACAGCGCCGGCGCGACCGCCAGGTAGCCGTCGGCCGCATAGCTGTCGGCGGTGCGCAAGATCCAGGGCGTCAGGCCGAAGATCTCCTGCACGATCACCACCGCGCCGCGCGCCTTGCCGGCGGGCTTGGCGATGTAAACGCTGAACTCATGCCCGTCGCGCGCCATCAGTGTTTCGGTCTGGCTCACGCGCGCTCCAGGATCGCGGTGACGCCCATGCCGCCGGCGGTACAGGCAGAGGCGATGCCGCGCTTGGCCTGCGGATCGAGCGCCAGCAACTTGGTGAGCACCGCGAGAATACGCGCGCCGGTGGCGGCGAACGGATGCCCGATCGCAACGCTTCCGCCCTTGAGGTTGAGCCGGGATTGGTCGATCGCGCCGAGCGGCTCCGACAGCCCCAGCCGTTCGCGGCAGTAGTCGGCTGACTGCCAGGCCTTGAACAGGCACAACGGCACCGCGGCGAACGCCTCGTGGATCTCGTAGTAGTCGAAGTCCTGCAGCTTGAGTCCGGTGTCCTTCAGTATCGATGCCACCGCATAGGCCGGCGCCATCAGCAGCCCTTCCTTGCCGCTGGCGAAATCCACCGCCCAGGTCTTGCCGGCGGTCAGGTACGCCAGTACCGGCAGCTTGTGTTCCGCGGCCCACTGTTCCGAGGCCAGCAGCAGCGCCGCCGAGCCATCGGTCAGCGGCGTGCTGTTGCCGGCGGTGAGCGTGCCGCTGCCGCTCAGGTCGAACACCGGCTTGAGCTTCGCGAGCTTCTCCATCGAGGTGTCGGCGCGCACGTTGTTGTCGCTGCTGAGGTCGCGATACGGCACCACCAGGTCGTCATAGAAACCTTCGCTCCAGGCCGCTGCGGCCTTGACGTGGCTCTCGTACGCCAGCCGGTCCTGCTCCTCGCGCGTGATGTTCCAGGTCTTGACCATCAGCTCGCAGCTCTGGCCCATCGACAGGCCGGTGCGCGGTTCGACCACTCCCGGCAGCACCGGCTTGAGGTCGCGCATGCGCAGCCCGAGCCAGGGCTTGGTGCGCTCGCCGAAGCTGCGGCCGCGCGCGCTGCGCAGCAGCTTCTGCTGGAACGAGCGCGGATAGACCACCGGCGGATCGCTGAGATTGTCGACCCCGGCGGCGATGCCGGAATCGATCTGGCCGAGGGCGATCTTGTTGCCGACCAGGATTGCGGCCTCCAGGCTGGTGCCGCAGGCGCGCTGCAGGTCGAGCCCGGGAGTCTGCGGATCCAGCCCGGTCGACAGCACCGATTCGCGCGTCAGGTTGTAGTCCTTGGAGTGCTTGATGACCGCGCCACCGATGACATCGCCGAGGCGCTGGCCCTGCAGATCGAAGCGCTCGACCAGCGCGCGCAGCGACGCGGTCAGCAGCTCCTGGTTATCGGTGCCGGCGTAGGCGGTCTGCGAGCGCGCGAACGGGGTGCGCACCCCGCCGATGATCGCTACGCGTCTGGTCGAGGTTCCGATCTGCATTAACAGGTCTCCGTGTAACTTGGCGTCAAATCCGGGCGTCAAATCCGGGCGTCGTTCCTTGCCGTCGTCTGTGGGCGTCCGCGACGCGGCCGCGGTCCGCTGCAGCGCTAGGGGTAGACGCCTAGGATGCCACGCCGCCATGGGCGCGGTCACTTGTGCAATCCGCACTTATGGCAATCGGGCATATGGGCGCGGATTGCGGCGCCTGAGCCCGGGCAGGCAAGATGGCGGGCCGGCAGCGGCGGCAGCGGCAGTGGCCGCAGCGGCAGCGTCGCCGGCAGCGGCAATGGAGGGGTCATGGCGGGCATCGGGGTGGATCGCGTCTACGAGCGCCGGCTCGCCGCGCTGGTGAACAGCCGCGAGCAGCGGCTGATCGCACGTGGCCGCCGCGGGCTGGAACGCGAATCACTGCGGGTGACGCCCACCGGGAGCATCGCGCGCACGCCGCATCCGCGCGCGCTGGGTTCGTCGCTGACCCATCCGCACATCACCACTGACTACTCCGAGGCGCTGATCGAACTGGTGACGCCGACCTTCACCGACAACGAGGAACTGCTGCAGTACCTGGCGGACCTGCACCAGTTCGTGTACGCGCAGCTTGCGGACGAACGGCTGTGGGCGACGTCGATGCCGTGCATCCTGGGGGGCGATGCCACGGTGCCGATCGCGCGTTTCGGCGACTCCTACCAGGGACGCATCAAGCATATCTACCGCCATGGCCTGCTGGTGCGCTATGGCGGCATGATGCAGGCGATCTCCGGCGTGCACTTCAATTATTCCGCGCCGCAGGAGTTCTGGCCGCTGTATGCCCAGATCTGCGAGCAGCACGACAGCGGCCAGGAGTTCGTCTCGGCGCGCTATTTCGACCTGCTGCGCAACTACCGGCGCTATGGCTGGATCGTCTCCTACCTGTTTGGCGCCTCGCCGGCGCTGTGCCGCTCGTTCCTGCAGGGACGCGAGGACCGGGAACTGACGCCGCTGGGCGCGGACACCCTGGTCGGAGCGGATGCGACCTCGCTGCGCATGAGCGACATCGGCTATCGCAATCGCAACCAGGCGGCCGAGGCGGTGTCGTTCAACACACTGGAGCAGTACCTGTCCGATCTGCGACGCCTGATCAGCCAGCCGTATCCGCCATTCCAGGCGCTGGGCGTGAAGGTCGACGGCGACTACCGGCAGCTGTCCGGCAATGTGCTGCAGATCGAGAACGAGTACTACAGCTACGTGCGACCGAAGCGCACGCTGCGTGCCGGCGAGCGCACCATCCATGCGCTGGCGCGCGCCGGGGTCGAGTATGTCGAGGTGCGCACGCTCGACAACAGTCCCTACGATCCGGTCGGCGTGAACCTGCGCAAGTTGTATTTCCTCGAGGCGTTCTGCCTGCTGCTGCTGCTGAAGGACAGCCCGCCGATCGACGCCAGCGAGGAGGAGGCGATCGATCGCAATCACCTGCGCGTGGCACGCCATGGGCGCGCGCCCGGCCTGACGCTCGAGCGCGACCGGCGCCAGGTGCCGATGCACGGCTGGGCCGCCGAGCTGCTGGAATCGATGCAGGGCATCTGCGAGCTGCTCGACGCCACGCACCCGCTCAAGCCCTACAGCGCCACGCTCAGGGAGCAGCAAGTAAAGCTCGAGGATGTCGCGCAGACGCCGTCGGCGCGGCTGCTCTCCGAGCTGCGGGAATCCGGCGAGAGCTTCACGGCGCTGGTGCTGCGCCTGTCGCAGGCACACCGGCAGCAGCTGCTGGGCGCGCTACCGCGCAACCAGGCGCGCTGGCAGCAGTTCGAGTCCGAGGTCGAGGAGTCGCTGCAGGCCAGGCGCGCGCTCGAGCGGCCGCAGCGCGGCAGCTTCGAGCAGTATCTGGCCGCGTACCTGGCTGACTGAGTCGCACTGGAGAGAAACGCGTGCTGCAGAGGATTCACCGCCTGCTGGTCGCCAATCGCGGCGAGATCGCGGTGCGCGTGATGCGCGCCGCCAATGAGCTCGACATTCCTACGGTCGCGATCTACTCGCAGGAAGATCGCTTCAGCATGCATCGCACCAAGGCCGATGAGGCCTACCTGGTGGGCGAGGGCAAGGGTGCCATCGATGCCTACCTCGACATCCCGGACATCCTGCGCGTCGCGCGCGAGGCGCGCATCGACGCCATCCACCCGGGCTACGGATTCCTGTCCGAGAATCCCGAGTTCGCAGCGCAGTGTGCCGCGGCCGGCATCATCTTCGTCGGACCGGGCCCGGACACCATGCGGGTGCTCGGCAACAAGGTGGCCGCCCGCCACCTGGCGGTGGCCGCGGGCGTTGCGGTGATGCCGGCGACGCCGCCGTTGCCGCAGGACATGGACGAGTGCCGCCGCCTGGCGCGCGAAGTCGGCTACCCGGTGATGCTCAAGGCCAGCTGGGGCGGCGGCGGACGCGGCATGCGGGTGCTGGAGGATGATGCGCAGCTGGCCGAGATGCTGCCGGTGGCGCGGCGCGAGGCGCGCGCCGCGTTCGGCAACGACGAGGTCTACCTGGAACGGCTGGTGCGCCGCGCGCGTCACCTGGAGGTGCAGATCCTGGGCGACAGCCATGGCAACCTGGTGCACCTGTTCGAGCGCGACTGCACGGTGCAGCGGCGCAACCAGAAAGTGGTGGAGCGCGCGCCGGCGGTATTCCTGAGCGAAGCCGAGCGCGAGGCGCTGTGCGCATCGGCACTGGCGATCGGACGCGCGGCCAGCTACAGCAACGCCGGCACGGTCGAGTTCCTGCAGGACGCGGACAGCGGCCGCTTCTACTTCATCGAGGTCAACCCGCGCATCCAGGTCGAGCACACGGTGACCGAATGCGCCACCGGCATCGACCTGGTGAAGGCGCAGATCCGCGTCGCTGACGGCGCCAGGATCGGCGATGCCGACAGCGGCGTGCCGCCGCAGGAGCAGATCCGTATCCAGTCGCACGCGCTGCAATGCCGCGTCACGACCGAGGACCCGGAGAACAATTTCACGCCCGACTATGGCCGCATCACCGCCTACCGCTCGCCGGCCGGCTTCGGCGTGCGTCTGGATGCGGGCACCGCTTATGCCGGCGCCATCATCACCCGCTGGTACGACTCGCTGCTGGTCAAGGCCACCACCTGGGCGCCGACGCCGCAGGAGGCCATCGCGCGCATGCATCGCGCGCTGTGGGAATTTCGCATCCGCGGCGTCACCACCAACCTGCGCTTCCTCGACCAGATCATCACCCATGCGCGCTTCGAGCGTGGCGACTACACCACGCGCTTCATCGATGAGACCCCGGAGCTGTTCAGCGCGCCCGAGCGGCGCGACCGCGCCACGCGCATCCTGACCTTCCTGGCCGACACCGTGGTCAACGGCAATCGCGAGGTCAAGGGACGCGCGCTGCCGGCGCGGCTGACGCTGATGCGCCCGCCGCGCCTGCCGCCGATACCGCGCGGCGTCGCGCCGGCCGCGGGCACCCGCCAGCTGCTCGACCAGCTCGGGCCTGCGCGCTTCTCGCAATGGATGCGCGAGCAGGAGCGCGTGCTGCTCACCGACACCACGATGCGCGATGCGCACCAGTCGCTGCTGGCGACGCGCATGCGCACCTTCGACATGGTGGCGATCGCCCCGGCGTACGCGGCGCTGCTGCCGCAGCTGTTCTCGGTCGAGTGCTGGGGCGGGGCCACCTTCGACGTGGCGATGCGTTTCCTCAGGGAGGATCCCTGGGAGCGGCTGGAACGGTTGCGCGAGGCGATGCCGAACCTGCTGCTGCAGATGCTGCTGCGCTCGGCCAACGCCGTCGGCTACACCAACTATCCGGACAACGTGGTGCAGTACTTCGTGCGCCAGGCCGCCGCGGCGGGCATCGACTTGTTTCGGATATTCGATTCGCTCAACTGGGTCGAGAACATGCGCGTGGCGATCGATGCGGTGCTCGCGACCGGACGGCTGTGCGAGGCGGCGATCTGCTACACCGGCAACATGTGCAATCCGAAGGAGCGCAAGTACACGCTCGACTACTACCTGGGGCTGGCGCGCGAGCTGAAACAGGCCGGCACCCACGTGATCGGCATCAAGGACATGGGCGGGCTGTGCCAGCCGCGCGCCGCCTATGACCTGGTCAAGGCGCTGCGCGATGAGACCGGGCTGCCGGTGCATTTCCACACCCACGACACCAGCGGTATCGCGGCCGCCAGCGTGTTCGCGGCGATCGCCGCCGGCGCCGACGCGGTGGACGGGGCGATGGATTCGATGAGCGGACTGACCTCGCAGCCGAACCTGGGACCGATCGCCGAGGCGCTGCGCTTCGGCCCGCGCGATCCGGGCATCGATACCGACCAGATCCGAGCGCTGTCGCACTACTGGGAGCAGGTGCGCAAGGGTTATGCGGCGTTCGAGAGCGACAATCGCGCTGGCGCCTCCGAAGTTTATGTACACGGCATGCCTGGCGGCCAGTACACCAACCTGAAGGAGCAGGCGCGTGGTCTCGGCATCGACGATACCCGCTGGCCGGAGGTGGCGCGCACCTACGCCGAGGTCAACGACATGTTCGGCGATGTCATCAAGGTGACGCCGACCTCGAAAGTGGTCGGCGACATGACGCTGCTGATGATGACCAATGGCCTGACCCGGGACGCGGTGCTGGACCCGGACACCGAGATCGCGTTTCCCGAGTCGGTGGTACAGCTGTTCCGCGGCGACCTGGGACAGCCGTATGGCGGCTTTCCGCCCGAGCTGCAGCGCAAGGTGCTGCAGGGCGCGGCGCCGCGCACTCGCCGGCCAGGCCTTGATATGCCGCCGGCGGATCTTACGCGGCTGCGCGCCGAGGCCAGCGAGAAGGCCGAGCGCGCCGTCACCGACCGGCAGTTCGCCTCATACCTGATGTATCCGAAGGTGTTCACCGACTACGCGGCGGATCGCCGGCGCTACAGCGATGTCGCCATCCTGCCGACCCCGGTGTTCTTCTATGGCATGGAGCCGGGCCAGGAAATCGACGTCGAGCTTGAGCGCGGCAAGACGCTGATCGTGCACTACGTGACCCGCAGCGAACCGCACGAGGACGGCACCCGCACCGTATTCTTCGAACTCAACGGCCAGCCGCGCTCGGTGCGCGTGACCGATCGCAGCCAGACACCCAAGCGGCCGCCGCAACTCAAGATCGACCCTGGCAATCCGCGCCATATCGGCGCCCCGATGCCGGGCACCGTGGCCACCGTGAGTGTGACGGTCGGCCTGCGCATCAAGCGCGGCGATGTTGTGGTGACGATCGAGGCGATGAAGATGGAAGCCGCGGTGCGCGCCGAGGTCGACGGCGAGGTGGCGCAGGTGCTGGTGCAGCCCGGCGCGCAGATCGATGCCAAGGATCTGCTGGTGGCGTTGCGCTAGCCGGCAATATCTGAGTCAGACCGGCGATGGCTGCGATTGAAGCTGTCGTTCCCGACGATCGGCGATCGAATGCGCGATCGTGAAATAGAGCGGAACGATAAAGTAAATATAGCCTGCTATTCCCACGTATCGATCGGGCATCGTGCGCGCGAGCGCCGTCGACAGCAGGGCAATCAAGACCATTGCAAGGTAGTCCAGCAGGCTCACCCTGGTGCGCATCGCTTCCAGTGGCGTCAGTTCCAGTTGTGCACGACTGCGCCAGGCGTGCAGATACAACAAGGTGAAAACGGCAAATACGGCCGCGTAGCCGAGGCTCCAGATCG
>Ga0116229_10007472_pt1 | contig 17272 bp, 15 predicted proteins | sample S1TSphgellanicum_3_FD_87313 | JGI IMG/M metagenome (GOLD analysis project Ga0116229, IMG submission 87313) | Host-associated microbial communities from peat moss isolated from Minnesota, USA - S1T2_Fc - Sphagnum magellanicum MG | ecosystem: Host-associated > Plants > Peat moss > Unclassified... | reverse complement strand
ACACTTTGTTGTAGAAGCATTATGGCAATTGCTGATTAGCAAAGTAGTCAAAGCACCCCATCATGTTGCAGTACAGGTGGTCTGCAACAACTGGAGGATCTGCAGTCCTGGCAAGGTGCTTTCCAAAGGGATATGATTGGAGCAATGACAGATCCTGTGAAGGTGAGCCTGGCATTAGAGCTGGCTGCTTCCTTGACAGGACAAGCTTAGTTGTCAGCATTGGATATGTTGCAACAATGTCCAAGGGAGGGTGGCATGTACACCTCTCCTCAGAGTGTCTTTAACCTACCAGGTCGTGCTGCATGGAGTAATAGTGGATTTGGACAACAATAGAGATCTGTTGTAGTGCCTACTGTTACGTCCTTCCACTCTAGTAATTTGTCTAGAGGGTCAGGCACTGAGGAGATTGCAAGGACTGCAGAATTAAGAGATCCCAATAGTGCCAGTGGAGGTGTTTGTTTGTGAAGTTTCTGTTCACCACCTCCTGTTGTGTATGTGTACCAGGTGTTGGGCACATGCCCATTCTGTCAATATGTCCTCATACCCCCCCAGCTTGCAAATTCCTTAGATGTTCAGTAAACAAATTCAATGTTCTCACCCATTTGGTGTATGATAAAGAGTTTGCCTGGTCATCTTTTCATCAATGCATTCCTCAAGACTCCTTTTGCAACAGGCAGAAATATAACAGATGTATAGTTTGAATAATGGGTTGGGAGAGTGAAGAAAAACTGATCTGAATTGATAAATCTCTATCAAACTCCAATCAGCAAACTGGGTAGTGGTAGTAGTAGTTGGCATTATCTCTCCGAGACAGTGCCCAGATCATTACGGACTATCCCTTCACCATGAAAGAGAACTGAAAATAGGAGTTGACAGGGTACAGAAAAGCTCCAAAAGACTCCAAAGTGATACAGGTGTAAAGTGAGATGCACAGTGAGATCTAGATGTAGGAGTTGAAATCATTTCACTAATAACTCACAATCACATTTCCTCAACTTTCAGCTTTTGCAGAATGGGAAATGAGTCTTCATTAAGGATAAGTAGATCTTACCTTCCTGTTCGGTACCATGGTTGAGGAGGACTGTTGTATACCTCACTCTTCTGCACTTTGCCGCATCCTGCCCACAGTCAACCAAACATGATGTTAAAGAATCTCATTCATGACCTTCTGCACTTTTCCCCATCATGCCCAGAGTCAACCTATGATTAAGCTAAAGAACCTAATTCATAAGCTAAAATAACCTCTGTAGCTTTTGAAATACATAACTGCACAATGCTCATTGAGGTCCAAACAATCTCTTACCATCGTGAAAAGTATTCCATCTCGTAGCATTTCTGAGTTAGTAGAGATACAGTACTAGTTGCAGACCAAACACCCTCACAAGACATGAGCTTACTTCACAATGCCAATCACAGCTTTGACAGCTTACTTGAGGAATAGCAATTTTAAAGATCTGTTGCTCCTGCACACACAACAGCACAATGCTGCCAAGCGGCTGTGCACACATGTCTTGGCCTACTGAGAGCATTGTCATATATTGCTCAGATCCTTCTTCAACAACCTTCTTCAACGTAACTCCTTCAGCTAACATACGATGGACGTATTCAACAAGGTCTATTGAAGGTCGTGGACTGCGATCACACATTTTGGATAGGTTCGGTTACAGAGTCTCTGTAGAAGTTCTTCAACGGGATATTGCAAAAAGCAACCTCTCGCTGCTAGGTTCCTGCAAAAGTTCTTTGACGACAGATTGTGAGGAGCAACGTTCGGCTGTAGAGTGTGCTCTTTGACTGCTCGCAACATTTGGCTACATGGTCTTCACAGAAATTATGTTGATCACATTGCCCTGAAGAAGGTGCCTGCTACCAAGAAACACTTCGTCTTTTCATTGATCTCCTACACCAGTGATGTTAAGGTCCAACTCCACATTTTCACCAAATTTCAAGCAGTTTTGAACAAGAAACAACATAACCACAATTGAAGAAAACATCTCTAAAATTCCATGACAAATTATGAGGAGCAGCGCTCTGTCTCGGCCGAAGTTCCCCCTTCGTTCTCCGGTGGCGTTCTCCCACACATACCCCGCCCAAAACGGGCAGACCGTGAATGTTTTAAAATCCCGGTACGTATGTATGTATGAATAAATATACGATCCGTATAAATATCGTCTTGCGCAGGCTCCCTGACCGTGCGCCCAGCTACCGCGTGCTCGAGATGCACGAGGTCCGAAACCATGCGCTCGTCATTGAAAACCCCGTGGCCGGGAGTTTGAAATCCCGGACCTCATGCAAAAAAGGGAATCCTTCGCAAGGTAGTAGCATCTTTCCTGCCGCAAGGGATATGGAAGAGGACTAATGCGCGTTCCTTCCTGAGCAGCCCTCTGCTTAAGGTGCACAATCGCACTACTGCCCATCGTTCCCAAGTTTGCCAGGTTCCTGCAAAATTCCATGACCGTCTTCCATCTCTCCCGGATCTTCTTGAGCGCAATCCAGCACAGCCTGAGTGCCCTTGATGGGAAGTTCCATGGAGATAACAATCATTGGCACCTTCATTCGGCACTGAGGCGCGCAGTTGCTATGCCTTCTTGCTTCACTGATGAATGTATACTCCTTGGCGAATCAGGCATTTTTCTTTCTTCTCATCGTCTCGTGAATATATGAGAAGAGAATATGAAGCAGAGCACGAACATCAAGCTCAATCACGCAAGGAATGCTCCAAGCTTCGCGAACAACATTAGAAACATACATGAGTGAGGGAGGGGAGCGAGAGAATGGCCAGCTGTCGCTGGAAAAACCGCGGGTTGCAATCTGTGACTGATAGCGTTATGCAGGATCAATTGAAGCAACATTTCCATCACAGCTTTTGCTTGTTTTATGCACAGTTTCTGCAGTTCCTGGAGGCCAGAGAGCAAAGCTTTGTAGATAATTAATTTTCAGCTCCTTCGCAATAGTTGGATCACGGGTCAGAGTAGCTAAATAAAAAAGGAATCTTCTCACGAGTCACAGTTGTCTTGTTGAAGTTGCCATAGCTTTCTTCGACGTTGCGAGGATAGTGTAGTCCACAGAAGCTCTCAGGAATCCAGGGCAGATCAGCTGATTGCAAGAGGAATGCAAAGTATCCAGATTTGGAGCCGAAGAATGATACAGGAGGGACTCTCCAGCATGGAGACTCAAGAAATCCTCCATGGGTGGAAGCGGAGGTAGCTACAATGGCACCACCAGGGACTGTACAGTTGCGCATGAGCGACCTGAGAAAACGATGGAGCTTTCGAGCAAACGGAACAAGAATGCCAGAGTTTCTTGATAAGTGCACTTTTGTCCCGATGCTGAGTGCATGCACCAATTTCCGAGCGGTTGAAGGGGATAGCCATGTCCACAAGCAGATCATTCAAAGTGGTTTTGAGTCTGGATGTGTTTGTGGAGGAATTAGTTGCCTTGTGGAGATGTGTGCCAAATGTGGAAGCATGGAAACTGCTTGCAATGTTTCCAATAAAATCGCCTGCATGATGCAATATGGTCTCGTGGATGTGGAGATGGGAGAATGCATGACAAAACGAATTCGTGGAATGCCCTGTGGTTTCTCGAGTGTCGCACAAGTGGATCCTGGGAATGCCGCAGGATATGTGCTGGCACAACTCAAACATCTATGCTGCGGCTTGCAAGCGGGGATGTCAGTGCGAAGTTGCGAACGTTCAATGGAAGAGAAATAGAAGAGGTGTGAAGAAACAGCCAGGTCGCACCTGAATAGTCTGAGGTGCATACGTTTCGTAGTAGTTGATGGAGACCATCCTCAAACAGCTGAAATTCGTGCAGAACTAAAAGAGATTGTAGCTGAAGGATGCAGGTCATATGCCAGATAAAATATTGGACTGCAGGATGTAGAGGAAGAAGAAAAATTGTCGCACTTGTCTCATGATATCGAGAAACTGGCAATTGCATTTGGAATACGGGGGGGTGGTGGGTATGCAGAGGAGATTGTCACACATCCAGCAAATTCATAGCAAAGATAGCTTGGAGAGCAAGCATAACTCTCTGGGACGCCAGTCCATTCCATCACTTTGTAGACGGTGTTTTTAACTGTGGAGATTAAAGGAGACGGCGAGCAGTTTGTCTTTTTCCAATGGATGATCGATCTCAATCTTCTTTCACTCGGAGCATGTGTCTTCAAAAACGCACTCCGATATTCTTCAAACATTCAGAGTGCATATGCTCGAATGAGAATACTATTCATGAGAAGCGAAGCATGAATGGAACAAATTGTAGAAGAATATCTCTTGCAATCAGCGAATTTCTATGCTTTCAGGAAAAAATAAATCGGAGTAGCATCTAATTATGTTCCAGACTTTTGTGTTTGGTTTTGCATTCTGGAGTTTTCTTTGTTAACTAATAAGAATGTCAGCAAAAGATTGATTCTTTGACTTGATGTATGGCGATGAAGATGAATCTGCTGGCAGCAACCGTGGCATATTCCGTGACTCATCCCGTGATCACAATTGTGCTTCCTCTTGCAATTTCCTTGGGATGGAACAGTAGCAATTGTTCTTCCAATTGTGCTTCCACTTGCAACTTTCTTGGATTGAACAGTAGCTTTATCAAGGCCGGGGGCGGTTGCCGGTTCCGATCGGTTCTATTCTTGCGTGCGGTTACTCGCGGCTCTGCAAGGCCACGGCCGGTTACTAAACTGCCGTAGAAGGAAGCTGAAGAAAAGAGCAGAAGAAAAAGCAGTAGAAAGAAGAAACCCTTTGCGGTGCTTTTAGAAAGAAGAAACCCTTTGTGGTGCTTTTGTGTTGCGTGTTGTGGCGTACAAGCAACCGCACAAGGAAGGGAAGCTCAAAGTTCAAAAGCTTTCGTCTTTCGGCTCCGTCTCCTTCTAAGAATATATCAGGCTATAGGGAGTAGTATTGTGAGGTGAGGTTGGAAAGATAAGATTTAGCGGACCCGAGGCATCCGGGCAGACTGGCACATCTCCTGAATCTAATAAGAGAATTCTAGGTAGGATTATATCATAGAGTTTTGCTGCATAGCTGCAACGGCGACAGTTGCAAAATCGCGTGTTCTGCCGTGAGTTACGTGTAGCGGATCTGTCTGCATAGGGGATGAGATTGAATCTCAATTGCAATTTCCGCGCTCCGCAAAAGGTCAATCCTTGTTGAAGCAGTTTTTCGTGAAACCGTCACTCCTTTCGGTGCGGAGACTGCTTCTCAATATTCCCTCAACGCGTGAACAGACGAAATTCGTGTTAGGAATGGAGCAGTACAATGTGCAGGCTGTGAGGGAGGCGCTGAATGCGTCTCTGGCAGAGTATGAGCCGCTGATGTTGGTGGTTGCAGCTATGGCTACGTGCTTTCTGTTGTTCATTGTAACCTCGACCGTCAGTTCCGCGGTTCTCGTCTTGAGTGATCATGGTACTTCTCATTCTCCCTTTCTCTAGAGTGCTAGAAATCCACCGCTTCTTCCACTCGGCTTAGGGAATAGATTTGTATTCGCAGCCTTCAAGGTACTACACTAAAAATTCAGAAATATGGAAGAGGCTTCGGCTCTCTGAAGGAATGAAAAGTTCAAAGAGAGAGGCCTGTATTTGCAAGATTTCTGGCTCTACCAGACAATTTTGATTTTAGGTTTGTTCACCTGCATATGTTTTATCCATGCAGAAACTTGATTTTCAATCTTATGTCTAGATCCTGCATTCCATCGTTGTGTCCTTAGCACACTAGAGGCCTTCTTCAATTCAGAGGTCAAGATTTGCAGGTGCTGCTGCTTCATCCCTGTTGTGTCAAAGAATTCCTTTTGTCTTGATCAAGCAAGTATGATTGAATGACTCTCTAGCTGATTGCCTTTGATATCTGGTTTTTTTCAGGACTGACGAGCACCCTTACAATGATTGCATTTCGTTTTATCAAGTAAGCCATCTCCCAACTATATCCTTTCTTTTCTCTACTTCCTGTCATCAACTTCTTTCCATCTCCAAAATGAAGGAGGTTCCATCTGAAAACGTCTATGTTGATCGACTGCAGGCTTATTCCTGGAGCTAATGACTACATAAAAAAAGAGCAAGCCAAGGTCAGATGGTTTCCTCTGCTTGCTCATGTATACAGCTTATTGACAGGCTCTAATTTTACCTACCATGTCTGTTTTTTCATCACTGCATGTGTGTATGCAAGTGTTATGTTGAGTCCAGCCTTGGTTGTACTCCATGATCAGAACCATGCCAAAGATTATCAAAACCACTTGTTGTGTTGCTAAGTCTCATAGTCCTACTGGTCAAATTCTACTATGTGCATTTAAAATTTTGTATCCAGGCTCAATAAGCTGTCCAAGGTATTGGGGCACTTCTGAGCTCTTTGGCACTCTTTCCGCCCTGGTTATGTCTGTTATATAGCGCACAATTCATCAGGCAGTATATCATTTTGCTTTTCTTTCTAGTATCTAGGCGGCTGCTTTTAATAGTCTTTAACTAGGGTTCACATGAGCAATTCTCTGTGATTTCTGTAGTTAGTGTGCTTATTGCCTTTGGAGATGAACAGGTGATAGACAAACTGCAATCTAGTGCAAAAGCTGAAAAGCTTTGCTGGGCATCAGAGCTGCCTGGTGAGGGACTAGGACCTCTGGTCCTTGAGCAGATGAAGGAGATTAAATCAAGAGACAAGCATTGGCAGGGCCGCTGCTCTGGAGCAGTGTAGGTATTTCCCCCACTGATATCTGTCGATGTCTTTAATCTGCCTTTACAGCAGATGCACTTGGGTAGTTAGTCCTATACAGTGGAAAGAGTTTACCCAGTGATTGTGGTTCTGTAGGTATCCGTATCTACTTTTGTTTTCTGTGTCCTTATGAGACCTATTGCTAGTCAGGATGACTCATAGAAAATTACACCCCAATTGAAGCAAATGTCTTCTATTTCTGCTGTTCAAGGAATTGCTAAGTTTGAAAATTGAAATTGTGAGGAGCATCATCAGATGAAGCTAAGACAGTTTTGTTTTTTGATATCCAGGTACATTGGGGGCAATGAGTCAGAAGGCCATTTTGCCTTGGTGAATGAAGCTTATTCTATGTATGTGTGACCATACTCTTGATAGTTTTGCAGTGTCAAAAAATTCTGGAACACTCTGTGATTGGCAAGAACTTATGAGCATCACTTGGTCATGCAGATTCTCACATACAAACCCATTGCATCCTGATTTGTTTCCAAGCGTAGCACGGTTTGAAGCAGAGGTGGTAGCTATGACAGCTGCAATGCTGGGCAGTAAATCAAAAAGCTCTGGAGGGCAGGTTTGTGGTAACATGACATCAGGTGGGACGGAGAGCATACTTATGGCTGTAAAGTCCACACGGGATTTCATGAGGGCTACCCGTGGCATCACTGCTCCTGAGATGTGAGATCCCAGACTTGATATCTTTATGGGCTGCTATTTAAACATGCGATTGGAATGAGATATCTGGTACTCAGAGAAGATATAAACAAATTCAGATTTTGTGAGAATCTACTGTCAGAAGCAAGGGTTCTTATGATATGGCTGCAAGGACTGTTTAAGCAACTATAAGACCTCATATGTACTGAGGTTGGGAATGATGAGAGCAAGGAGCAAATAGACAGCTGTTCAAGCAAAAATTTAGAAGGGCTGAGCTAAATGGCATATGCTGGCCACAGCGAACCAGCACCCACCAGTGCACCATCCACTGGATGCCCATTATTACTCAGTTGTGGATGAACCTCAACTGAGTTAATATTTGGTTTCACCCTAGAAACCAATTCTGTAGAAAAATAGGTCTCATATATAGGTAGTTAGGTAGGAAAATAGATAACTACTAAGTAAGTAGATGGTTTATACATAGGTAAACCCCCTTTTTTCTACCTACCCGCTAACAATCTGCTTGTGGGTCGTTAGTAGGTAGGTAAAAAAATAAGCAACTGAGCTAACCACCATGGTTAGCTAGGGAACTGGAACCCAACAGAAAACTGTTTCCTGACCACTTACAATTCATCCTTCATGGTGCGCTGGTGGGTGCTGGTTCACTGTGGCCGCATATGCTGGGAGGCAGATTAGTTACAGTGGCTGCTTGTCTGAGACTGATTGGAAATCATGCTAAGCAGTGTGAGGTTCAAAAGGGAAGTCTTGTGCTTAGGGTCTTACTGGATTGCAGTCCTTTTTGAAGGTTCAATGCTTATACTCTCATCTTCAGGACATTGAGTAGACATAGCATCTATCTCTTCTGCAAACCTTGTCCCAAATTCTTTACCCTGGGGGAACCATTTTGTCAGGCTGACCATGAAGTGACTTCTTGTTTGTAGGATCATACCTGAGAGTGCCCACTCAGCATATGACAAGGCTGCACAGTACTTTGAGATCAAATTACGACGTGCTCCTGTGACTTCTGAGTTCCGTGCAGATGTGAAGGCCATCAAACGCCTTATCAACAAGAACACAATCATGGTCTGCCAGTAAAATAGGGTTCTGAATAGAATGCAAGACATCTTTGGGCACTAGTTGTTTGGTTCTTTAGTACTGGTTATTACTGGTGTGATGATGAAGATTATTAGTACAGTCATGGTTTCTTGCATGTATCATGCTGTGATTGTACTACAAATTTTTGCTTGTGGCCATCTGCAGTGTGATTTGCAACACAAATTTTGCATACTGCTTTTAGGTTTTCCCACTTAGGATTAGAAATATGAGCATTCAAAGTTTAAAAGTGTGATGGGTGTTCATGTCCTGTGTGCAGATTGTAGGCTCTGCGCCAGGCTTTCCACATGGTATTATTGATCCAATTGAGGTAACACGCTCTTTGCATCAGCACCTTGGAATTGTCTGGTACTCTGTAGTTGCAGAAAGGGAATTTATGCACATGTTTGACTGTAAGTGATACCCAGTTTGGGGTGTGCCCATGTTTTATTCAAGCATGGGAGTATGCAGTGGGTTCCCATTTGGTGCTGTCTTTCCTTGGGCTTCCAGTTTGTTGATAGAATCTAGTGAGTTTCATTGACATTTGGCATCATTGGGAACCATCAATCATCGTGGCTAAATGTAACATCAAAGGCAGTCACATTCTATTCAAGGGGGTTTGAAGAACAATTGTTATTTGAAAAGTAAAAGTCCATGTCCTTGGCTCTTTTTCAATCAATGAATCTTGACCAAATACCAGGCTCCACCTGTCTGCATAATTTTTCTTATCATTTGTGATTAGTTGGTAAGTGAAGCTTGAGGAATGTAGATTGTCAAGTGCAGAATGCTTTCTTGACAGGAAGAAATAACTGATGGATGAATGTGTGTGTAGGAAATAGCTGCATTGGCTTTACAATTTGGAATCTGTACGCATGTCGACCTTTGTCTAGGAGGATTTGTCCTTCCTTTTGCTCAGAAACTTGGGTAAGCTGGACCTAACCTAATGCGTTCAGTGAGGATGATTAGATACTGAGTTGGAAATGTGAAAGATGGAAATACCTCCATTAACATCTTCACCAACATTGGCATTTTCCTTGTGCCAGTGTTGTATAGAATAGCTAGTGTGCCCCACAATGGTACACGCATATTAATGTGAAATGCCCCACTGATGCTTTTATATTACAATGCTCAGTCTAATATATTCTGAATTGATTTGTTCAGTCTGTGACTGTACCATATGCACTTACATGTATTTGCACAGCGAGTTGCGTAACTATATTAGAACCATCTGCAGGAGATGTTATGCTGCACTCACTGAATGCAATAGTTTATACCTTTGTGTGGAAGTGCTGCCAGCATCTTTCCTCTGGTACAGTCCATATGTTAGGATTAGAATTTTGACTAAATCCTTGAGTATAACATCTACTCACTGCAAGTGAAAATGCAATTGTACTAACCATGGTCTGTCTCATGTTGTAGGTATCCAATACCAGCCTTTGACTTTCAGGTCCCAGGAGTTACTTCCATTTCAGTGGATGTACACAAATATGGCCTTGCTCCAAAAGGCACAAGTACTGTGCTCTATCGCAATCATGAGCTTCGACAGGTTTGTGCCCCACTCTTTAGCATTGAACTTTTTCTGACTCTGATTTGTAGTTGTCCTGATCTGCTCTTCAAGCTAACCACAGAAGCTGTTCATTTGCTGCCTTTCTCATTGCATCCTTTGATTGTGGGGTAAAAGTTTCCCTCTTCAAGCTTTGGTTGTATTCTGATCCTTGGACTTCTCCTGGGAAAACCCTAAAGTTTTACATAGGTCTTGTGATTTTGTTCTTCTCAGAAAGATATTTTTCCACATGGGTGCAGAAAGGACCCTCCATAGGTCTGAGGTACTATAATGGCCATGGTTGGGATCCATTAGTAACACTGGAATGTAAATGTCATGATTGTTGAAAAGATTAAGAGAGGCTTGGGTCATATGTGTTCAGAGGTTTTATGAATTATCATGGCAAAACCATGAAAACTCAGAATCAAAAGAATTCATAGTTCTCACTTTCTTGTCTGCTGCACATCAGAGAATGCATTGAGAACCCAAATAGGAGACTAGCCAGGAAGCATGCATTCTTTCTGTAATATTGCCAAGTTCCAATTTTTTTGAAGTGCTTGCAATTCACCTGACATCATGACCAAGTCTTCCCATTCCCTCCAGAAATGCAACAGAAACTCAGGATGCAGTTGTATAATTTTTTGACCCTGCTTTGAGCAGATTATTAAAAAGAAAGGAAAAGGGGAGGCACTTAGATTGTCAACTAAGCATGACTGAGCAGCTTCTCAACCTCTAGCCCTACTACTGCTTCCATTTCAGAGGTGGTCCCTCTCAAATTGTTGTAATGGGGTAAATGTGGTTGTGGACCACCTGTAATGTTATCTGATTTGCTAAGAGAGGCAATAGATCCTTCAGTATTGTAAGCTGCTGCAATCTCATTGTCTTAAAAATTGGAAGGAAACTGATGAAATTGATGTGATGTCCCAACAATGCTGGGTGCCTGGGTGTTTCATACGGATCTATGATGGGCACAGTTCCAGTTTGTAGCTGGTAAGCACTCACATCTGTGTTGCCCATAAACATTTGATTGCTTGGATCCTGTGTGCAATCAAGTAATTTTGCCATGAAAACTGAACTTGTTATCAGATAAATTGACCTGCTAGAACCAGTTTCAAAGCATAGAAACAAAAGCAGTGGGTACCAAAAGAAGGTCTATTATGCTGGGAAGCTACAAGTATAGTGACACATTCAAGTTTGAGTGTGATCTCAAGGTGGAGAACAACATTTCTTCTGTCCACCGTGTTTGGTCACCAGATTAGGGCTCTTGCCATACACATATCTGGATCGTAATCTTTGTGCTTCCAGCTTGAGATTCCGAGGTTCTATTGTGCTAGAATTTTCCTGACTATGAAAAAGTGTTGGATGCATCTTTGTTCTACCACAGTGACAGAATGGTCAGGGGGGCTGTATATTTCACCTTCAATGGCTGGAAGCAGATCAGGTGGTTTAATTGCAGGAGCTTGGGCCGCAATGATGTCTTTAGGAGAAAATGGTGTGTTCACTGGTTATCCTGAAGATATTGATGCACTGTGTTTAGAAGGCTTTGGTGTTAGAGAAGCATGCTTTACACTTTGTGCTGGTCCTTGAGCATAAACAGCCTCGTAAACAATACATAAGACTCTGTGCAAGTCGAGTTTGAACTTTCCGGCAACTTCTGTCTGAAAAATGATTATATTAGTGCTGAATGGAGGGATTTTGAGTGGGATAAAATGGTTTTTGATCTGGGGTTTGGCTCAGGCTACATGGAGATTGTCAGAAAGTTGATGGAGACCTCAAAAAAAATTGAAGCAGGGTACCCTTGAATACTCTTTCCACTTGTGGTGTTAATGTCTCTGATTGAATTCTAGAATATATTGCTACCACAAGAAGCAGTTGTTATTGATTTATTTGATGGCATCAATCCAGTGTAGGTCCAGCTCCTCCCAAGACCAATTTACTGTTAGTTGGCTTTGCTCATAGTTCTATGCTGGATGGTGCAGAATTAAGAAGATTGAAGGACTGTATGTTCTGGGAAAACCAGAGGTGACAGTAATTGCATTTGGATCAAGAGACATTGATATTTACAAAATAAATGATGTTATGGCATCAAAGGGTTGGAGTCTCAATGCATTGCACAAACCAAGCAGGTAACTTGTTATTTGGGCAAACATCTAATGATCCATTTACCTTATTGGCTATTACTTCGGTAAGGAGAAGCCTGGTGATGATAGATAGCTGACAGAAAAGTCCCTTAGAGTATAAACCTTTGCTTAAGCTTCACCTTAATGTTAAGTATCTATTTCATATTTCTTGTACCTCTCTTACCAAAGATGAAGGCAGCTGGAATCAATGACCCCCTCAAAGAAGCTGAAGCAAGGAGGCAATCCAGATGGCCCATTCACATCACTGTTGTCTCATTCCAGATTATGAACCTAAGAAAGGGCAAGAGTGGCAGGAAGCTGATGTGGTTGTATTATAGAGTTGTGGAGATGCACATGCCAATGGAATGTGGGAAGGGTCAGCTGCTAAAATTCATGTTGTCTGTCTGTTTCTGGGGCAGTTTGCACATTTGTGTCACTCTACAGCATGTGGATATTGTCGATGATTTTCTTGATGACCTTTCAGCAGCTGTCACAACAGTGAGCCTCTTTATTTTTTGACTCCCTTTTTTGTCCTCTTTGTTCTGCTGTCATATTCTATGTTCTCCCTGTATTTGGAGCTGATGAATCAGTGGGGAGTAACATCCGCTGGTCACTGTCATGCATGATGAAGGTGAGGTCTGGTACTTTGTGAGCCACAGTCACAAGGTCATGACTGCACTCATTCTTGTTGTGTTCATGTTGGTTTTGCTGGAACTGACTTAATTGTTACTTTCAAACTGTTACTGGGGAGTTTGCTCTGCAATCTCATAGATTTGTGTTTGGAAAGACTGAGGAGTCCCCAGATTCCCATTCTTTAGTTGGGCGGTTGATCTTGTGACCCCATGATAGATGGGTTGATTATACCATTTAACACTACATGTATCTTGGGATTTGAACTCTCAACTACTTGCAGTGTCACCATACACACCTAATGATTGCCTTTTGTGCTTGGTGATCTATAACATGGGCTGTTGGAAAATTGGCAGGTGCGTGAAAACCCTGGAAAGTTTGAGGATGGTATGGCACCTATCTATGGGGCTGCAGCCAAGATGCCAGATAGAGGCACTGTCCGAGACATATTGGTGGCATACATGGATAGTACCTGCTAGGAGTTTCCTAGGAAAGATTCATGATTAGTTTCACAAATGCTTTTCTTTCTGGGAGTACAAAATCCATTGGTTGCTGCTATTTTCTGTGTGTTTGTCTCTTGAAATGGAAAGATATTTCAACTGTGTCCAATAATGAGGGCATTGTAGCCCAATCTTCAAAGATTATTTTCTCTCGGCAACCTATTTGTGTAATGTCTACATCCATGTGCTTTTGTTGCATCAGTGCAGAAGCTCTCTGCACTTGGCACTAGTAATCTTTGTTTGGGTTTCCCTTTCTTGTCACTATCTTCATAAGGAGTTTGGGACTTGAACTCTTGGAAGAGGCTTCTTCACCAACCTGACTGCAATTGTCCATTTAGTAAGTTTTTCTCTTAAGGATCTCTTCTCCAAATGGATTCTATTCAGATACATTCCTGAGATTGCAATGCCTGTGACACAGGCAGACTGCCAATCAACTCAGAGAAGATAACCTAAAATGAAGCTGTGTTTGCCCTGTCTTATCTTATTCTGTCTAGCTTTCAAATTTTCCAACTCAATTTCCATATTCATCCATGGGAGCTGATCAATCTTGGCAGGTGACTAACATCCCCATACGTCTGATACCAGTGATTAGTGACCTTCAGGATACACAAACTCCTATTTGTTTGCCTGCCAATGTTCCATATTTTGAGATAGCTAATCTGGTTAGAACTTGTGAGAAACATATGACTTGAGTGTGCAGTGATAGTTTTAGAAGAGAAATGCACATGATCGCTACAAAACAAACCTTATTTTTGGCATCACACAAGGCCATAAAGGCTTTAAATGGCCAAAAACATCTCCCATCCACTAATATTTAAATCTTAAACTAGACAACATAAATGATTTTATTTCGTTTTTGGTTTCAAAATATGTTTTGTCATTATTGCAAAAATTAGTTCATGTTTGAAGCACACCTTTTTTGAATACAAAAGGGTTAAAAACATGTCATATGAAAGGTGTCAAAAAAAGCCTTTAGCATTTTAAATTTGAACTTCTAGATTAATCATTTTTTTAAATTGCTAAATTGTTAAATAGGAAATAAGGATTTTGCAACATAAAAAAACTTTCATATCAAGCTCACTGTTCCAAATTTGCCATTTTTTTTAATGAAATGCAATTTAGTTTGCCAATTCTGGAGTCCTCATAGTCTCTTGAATGCCAGCCCCCAAGATAGTTCACATCTTTCATATCCACAATCAATTACTTTGCCCTAAGATCAATTTAATCATTAAACACTCTTTAAAATAATGAAATGCATTTTCATTAAAATATGAAGTTGGAAAACCATCATATTTATCACAATATGTTCCAATCTGAATAATTTCACTCCTCATATGACAATATAATAATAGACCATGAAAAAAAAAGTTGAAATTGAAAGAGAAATTAGTTTTTTGAAAATTAATAATTATTCATCTTGTCAATGTGGAAACTAAACCTAGGCTATAATATTGGAAGAATAACCATTAACACTAGAGTCAATTATCTATATATTTTGAATTAAATAATTGATTTATCAAACATGAAACTCAAAACAAACAATGAAGGAAAGAAAAGAGATAAAATTATAGCTGAGAATGGGTCACCACTATTGTATTTTATACTATGTTAGGAAACCCTACTTAATTTCTCGTGTCATGTACATTGTAAGCTACATGTTGGCTGATGCAAGATTGTAATTCTCATTGTGTATGATCTCACAAGTGGAACACATGCAATGAATCTACTATTATGGAGCTATAAAGGTGCTTATATTGACAACAATAGTACAAAACAATATTATGGCCCATTTTCAATGCATTGCTTTAGAATACACTACAATTAACCCATTAAAGAAGAAGTGAACATTTACATCCATTTGCCAAAATTTACACAATTGTCATTTATGGAAGACATCACTTTTTATAAATAAATTGACACTCCAATAAAAAATCAACTTGTTCAATCCATGCTAGAAATGTTAGGAGCTTCAAACAAACCGACTATAATGTGATTAAGCACCCAATCTTCATTGATAAAATGAATGTCTCTAACACAAACCCAATCTTCATCAATAAAATGCATGTCATTCCCACAAATGTATCAAATCTTATTTTGGACATCTAAAGGTCAAAAGAGGCAATGATAGTTGCACATTGTGCAATGGTCTGGAGCACATTACACCATATCAATTTAGTTAACATGTTGGGGATGTGTTCTTGAACAAGTAGTTTATGGGATGGAAACCTCATTCTATCATGCATTGTTGCATCACATGTGTCCTCTAACCACGAATTTTCAACAAATGACAGTGGCAAGTACATTTTTGCAATGAACATAAATAAATCCTTTATAAATTGTTCCTAACCCAAGTCATTAAATGTAAGTTAATGTTTTGGTAGCAAGGCATTACATCGTGCAAACCAAGGGTGAAGCTCAAAGTCTAAGGTGTAATGCCCTATTGCTAAGGCATTAATCAACATAATAAACAAGGAGTTTATGTTAGGGAGTCATATTTTCAAATGGGAGCAGGCCCTCCCACACTATGATAAGCCTTTTTGAAAATATAACAATTATACGAATTAAGGCTAGAAAACAATTCAATGATTATAATAGGAATAATTGTTTTCACCTTCTTCATTCTTTTGTCAATGTCAACTCACCAACAAGATTATCACTTACATCAAGAACAACGACACAAACTTTAACACCCTTACTATTGTTTGTTGCTTTAACCTCTATTGTGTTTTTGCACACCATTACAACTTCCTTCACCTTTCAACGAGACCTATTTTGAGCATGTGATGTCCAAGGCATGTCACTATGCCACAAATGACAATAAGATTAAAATTAGGACGAAGCAAGTTAGTTTGTTGAAGTTGAATCTCCCTTATAAAAAATAATTACATAGACAAAATAATATAACAATGGTAGGCAAGATTGAGAATTAACTTGAAAAGAGGTTGGCTTGAAGGTGCAAAAATTAAAAACACCTATCAAAAGCAAGTTTGATTCCAAAGTTATTTTGTTTCAAGAGGCATTGAAATTTGTTACAACCATTAACCTCTCTTATAATTGATACTAGATTTGTAGGTTGTATGCTTGAACACCTTCATGCTTCACATGGGTAATTACAATAGCTATCATTCAAACCTTAAGTCATGTGGTGAAGTAATGTATTATGAACCAAACTAGGAGGTATTGGTTACTTTCTAATGTTTTATTTCTAGTTTTTCTATTTGTACCAAATTGTGGGTTGAGTACTAAGTTCAAACAATTGCAAACCCACTTTTAATATGTGGGGAACTTAACCAATAGTTGGCAAATTTGTATGTTAAAATGGGCCTTGAGGTCATCAACATGTTGGAACTTTTTTTGGCATTTGCAATCACCTTCACTTAAGGAAGTCACTACCATTTTATTCCAAATGGTGTGCAAAAACATATAGGGTTCAACTTAATGAAAAATAGTAATTTATAATTTACTTAAATGTAAATAATGTGCCTATAATTAATTATTAAAATATTTATAATTTATTTAATATATATTTAAATATATCCAAAATATACTTTGAAATACAATTATTTCATAACAAATGAAGAATTTTTTTTAATCAAGTGTTTTCTAAAATATACAAGGAGTGACCTCCCCTTGCACTTTTAACCTTGTGTTGCACATTGTATGTTTGCCTCCAACTCAATGTGTTTTGAAAGTTGTTAATGTGTCATGGAATAAGTAGGTGAATATTAAACAAAGGAAAGTGTAGAAGATTATGATGAACAAGTTCCAATGTGCTTCTTAATGAAGGTGGTCAAACATATTAACATTCAATGTGTGGCATGTTTTAAATACTTTCAACTTCTAACATTAATGACTCCTTGTGGGGACTTGAACCTTCAACTGAAAAATGAGGTTTATTACAATTAAGTTGTCATTATATTAGTGATTTTTTGTGAATGAAGTGATTTAAAATCACCCTGACAATGATGGAAAAATGTATGAAAAACATTTCCCCAATGTTGCATTGATTTTTGCTTTGTATTTTTGGGTATTTTAGGATTT
>Ga0116229_10007471_pt1 | contig 17273 bp, 17 predicted proteins | sample S1TSphgellanicum_3_FD_87313 | JGI IMG/M metagenome (GOLD analysis project Ga0116229, IMG submission 87313) | Host-associated microbial communities from peat moss isolated from Minnesota, USA - S1T2_Fc - Sphagnum magellanicum MG | ecosystem: Host-associated > Plants > Peat moss > Unclassified... | reverse complement strand
GAATTCAATGCACTTTTGGCAATGATGGGTCCTGGACCCTCCACCAAGCTCAAGAAGCCTTGCGCTTGGAGACCTCTTGGAAGACTAGTGAGATAACAGTTGATTTCTCATTTTGCAAGAGGCATAAGTATTGTATATCTCCTCATACAGGACCTTCGGAACAAGGCTAGCAATGGTCAATTAACTTGAGCTAACTCAATCCAGATGTTCTGCATAATGTCATTAAAAAGATTCATCTCTTAGCAGAAAATCTGTTGATTGCAGGTAAATGATATTTCCATGCACAGGCTAGTTCGTCAAGAGTGCTCTCCATTTCAATGGGTTTGAGACTGGTAGTTCAAGATCCCCATGACTTTATATGTCAGTGGCTGTTTAAAAAGATGCGCTTTGCGATGCACCGTGCAATCATAGACATGCTTAAATACATATATGTACATAAGAATATATAAGAGAATTTGATGAGGGAATCTTGACTTGTTTGTAGTATTTTCCAGTCCACCTCTATCAGATTCTAGGCAAACAGCACCCAGCAAACACTACTATGTAGAAACAAATTAAATGCAGCTCAGATTTCGACACAAAAGTATGCATGCCTGCCAGCAATGCCTCATAGGAAACTAATTTTCAATACATATTTTTGTCTCTTACTTATGTGATTGTGTTAAGTATGATTGCAATGCTAATATATATATAAGTTGGTTGGTTTGGTGTTGTGTGTTAAAAGACATGAGAACTTTGAAATTTTGTCTTCCATAGCCATTGCACTACAGAATTGGTACCTTTTAAAGTATTTTCTAGGTCAGCATAGTGTAATTTTTACATCAGCAGCAATGCCTTGAGGAATCATTGCGGGTTTGGTAGGAGGTATTGACTAGTTCTTTGGTCAGCACTTCTACTCAAAAAAAAACCTTGGATAGCCCTTCAAGATTAGTTGACATTAGCCTTCAACAAAAAGGATAAAAACTTTCTTTCCTAAGCTTTGAGGAGCCTCTCATTCAATTTTCTTAGGACATTTTCTATAACTATGAAGAGAGCGCACTTTGTCCTTTGTTCAATGTGCGTTTTTGCTTTCAATTTGGTAGTATATATTGATTCTATAGAAATAATTCTCATGTTTCTAGTTGAGATTTTGTTTTGGATTCAATGTTTGGATTTCTATGTATGGAGAATTGACTCTTAAGAATTGTAGAAAATAAATAAAAAGTTTGTAGAAGATTGATTTGAACTTGTTCAAATTTTGAAATTTGTGAATATTTTTCAATGTGAACTATATTTGGAGAAGCCTTGCAACTTTTGGTTCAAGACTTTTACAATATTCTTTTGATTTTTTAAAAAAAAAAACTACCAAACCGACTTTTTTTTATATCTCTCATAAATCATTTGACATGCATTTGAAGTTCCTATTTATTTTTTCAAATGATCATATTTCACTCAAGTGTTTCGTGAGTTATTTTACATTGGGCAACCTTCCTATATTTCAAATTAGTGTGGACATTGCAAGAAAACTAAGGCATGTAAAGGAGAAATGGCACATGAATTCAAACAATCCTAATAATAAAATGAAGAAAAAGAAGTCATCTTCAATCAATGAGGTTTTGATATAAAAGAGAAGAAGACAATCAAACATTTTAAAAAAATGTTATTTGCAACAACTTATTGCAACTAAAAAATGTTGTTTGCACCTATTTTAGAATGTTGTTTACAACTAAAAAATAGTTGCAAACAACATTCATAATTTGCAAAAATTGGTTGCAAACAATAAATTTTTTTTCTAGTGAAACTCCAACCTAGAGAAACTAAAACTTTTGTCACTAAACAAGGTACTTCTTTTCTTTATTGATGTTGGATTTGTGGAAAATTGAACCACCATAAATACATCTATCTACACAAATTGGCAACACATGTGATGTTTGAAGACAAAACAAATTCTTCCATGGCAAAAAGCAAACCCATGAAGGAGGATTCATTGGTAAATATGGTTATTGCCATAATTACAATAAACAAAGTATTAAAAAATGTAGCCTTCAAGCACAAAAAAAACCTTTCAAATCCAAATCAATTATCAAATGGGAAGAAGAGGAAAATTTGTATAAATCTTTTGAAGTAGTTATTCATAACATGTGAAAGTAGGATTTCCTATTTAGTTAAATTAGCAAACCACTAAAGAAAACTTCAATCATAATCCTTCTATTGAATTATCTACAAGAATTCACTATCGAAATAAAAGAGATATGAGATAATTGTTTCCATAAGAAATTGGCAAGTAACTACTAGAAAACAAATACACCCTAACCTTCAATCAATTTTCCATTTTTCACTTGACCTCAAGAAGTATGTTATTTCCAAACTTTATCTTTTGAAAGTTACTAAAACACCCAAAACTAATTTTATGATTACTTTGGTGGCCATAGACCATCATGTGGTTGTCATCCAAGTCCAGGTTGGCAAAAACATTATAGAAAGCATCTTGTTATATGGAGGGTTTAGAGTCAATATCAATACTAAAGAGTTGAAGAAAAATTTGTCAAACCAACCCCTTACTATCAAAATGTAGAATTCATATGAATGTAATTATCTATTTATTAATTACCTTTTCATAATTGTTAAATAGATGTTAATTTCAAGACATGTTTGTTACTTTTGATATGTACCCTTTCAAGGACTAAATAAAACATTTTTTTTCTCCAATATGTGTGTGTGTGTGTTTCAAATTGTTCCATGGTATCAAAATGATGGTTATATAAATAAAAATTAGTCACAATGTATAAATTAACTTCAAGCATTAACATCATTATTAACAATATAAAGGTCATTGAAGAAATTATACAAAAAATTTCAAATGTGATTAAATGATCTTGGAAACAATATATTAATATATTTGGTGGATTTTATGAAATACTTAATGGAAGTGTTAATTTAAAGATTCAATCATGAGTCAAAATGTTTCACCTTATGAGTTGCATCACATTGATATATTAGACAAGGATAATTACTCCACGTGGAAAATAAGAATAAATTTTGTTTTAAAGAAAGAAAAAGTTTGGTCCATTGTGGATGGAAGCAAACCAAAGCCAATTGCTCCCACCGAAGCATGTGCTACTCCTTTGCCTTCAACTAGGCTAAGGAGTCTTGTTGATTGGGAAGATAGAAACATGTTTGCCCAACAAATATTGATAAATGGGGTTAGAAATTATTTTTTACATCATATAACAAGGTCAAACACAACTAAAGTAGGGTGGGATGAATTATAAACTATTTGTCAAGTACATAATATTTCAAATTGTGTGTATTTTAAACAAAAAAACCCCACAAGATTAAAAATGGAAGATGATAAAAATATAGGCAAACATATTCATGTGTTTAGAACCATACTTGATGAATTGATTATCGTAGCTGCAACAATAGATGTTGATGAACAAATTGAATTTTTGCTAGAAAGTATTTATGATTCTTATTGAAATTTTGTAGATATTTTGAATAACACTGAAGCCATAACTCTCCAAACTGCAATGCAAGATTTTTCCAAGAAGAATTAACGAGAAAACCAAATGAAACCTTAAGTGGAAAGCCATCATCAAATGTTTTTTTGACAAAAGAGAAATCCAATTTCTAAATGAAGAAAGGAAATTTTACTAATAAAAGGATTGGACTATTGTCCAATAAGTCCAACAATAGTAATGAAAAAAACATGAAAAGATAATTTAGACATTAACAAGTGGCATAAAAGGACGGGTCACATTAGTGAACAACATTTGAAATTAAGGTCAATAAATGAAACAATAAGAGGATGAATATAAAACCTTGACAAAGACTAATTTTTTATCCTAGTTGTCTTCATGGAAAGTAACAACAAATTAGATTTCCAATTGGTCAAAGTAGAAGGGCAAAAGAAATTTTGGAATTAATTCATTATGATATATGTGGTCCTATGCAAATATTGTCAATTGGAGGAGCAATTTTTTAAAAACTTTTATCGATGATTTTTCTTGAAAAAATAGTTTATCCTCTTTCAAAAAAAAATCAGAAGTGCTTAATAAATTTAAAGCCTATAAAGTCCTTGTCAAAAATCAAACCTAGAAGAAAATTTTAAAACTAAGGAATGATAATGGTGGGGAATATATTTCCAAAATTTTTAGAGAATTTTGCAATAATTCAAGCATAGAAAGGGAACTTATAACTCTTTATACATCACAACAAAATGATGTTGTCAAGAGAATAAAATATAAATCTTGTTGAGATTGCAAAATGCATGTTACATCAATCCAATATACCGAATCAATTTTAGGCCGAAGTTATTCTCACAACTTGTTATCTTCAAAATAAATGTGCACATACTATTTTAGAAAATAAAACACCAAAGGAGGTGTGGACTAAATACAAACCTTCATTGAATCACGTAAGAATGTTTGGGTGTGATTATTATGTTCATGTTCCTTTCAAGTTAAGAAAAAATTGTACAACAAAACTAAAGTTCATAAATTACTTGGTTATAGTGAAAATGTGAAGTGTTGTAGATTATATGATATACAATCCAACAAAGTCATTGTGAGTAGAGATGTGGTGTTTAATGGATTTTAAACCAATTTTAATTAAAATCAAAACATCTGGATCAAGACTTTCATACAATCTCCAATGGAGGGTTAATAATAGTACCTTACAATGCAAACCCCCTTCCATTACCACCTATTCCAACCCCAAATCTTACCCCACCACCAAATGTTATACCACCAATAACTCTTCCACAAGATGGTGACAATGCAAGCAATGAAAACATTCCAAGAAATTTGGAAGAAAGTATCAATTACAACATGGATATTGATCTACTTTTTGATGTTGATAATTTAATGGATACATTTTACGATCAATGACATTGATAATCACCAAATGGACCAAGATGCCCATGAAGGAAATGTTCCATTTTTCAATGATTCAACTTTCAAAATAAGGAAATCAAGTTGTATTTCAAAACCTACTTCTAAAGTGAAGGATAATCATGTTGACCAAACTGGCAAGAAATATTCAACATTTATTCAAGACTTAATTACAAAATAGATAAATTCAGAACCTAAAAGTCTTGATATGGCTAAACAAAGAGATGATTCCACTAAACGGTTGGAAATTCTCCAACAAGAGTATAATTCTTTGATTAAAAATGACATGTGGTCAATTAGTTGAAGCACCGAAAGATCATAAAGATGTTGGTTGTAAATGGGTCTTCAAACTTAAACTAAAAGTAGATGGATCCATTGATTGTTATAATGTGAGATTGGTGGCTAAGGGCTATTCCTAAATAGCCAATCTTGATTATCAAGAAACTTTTTCACAAGTGGTGAAAATCATTTCAATTCAAGCTTTATTTGCAATTGTAATAATCAAAGTGTAATTGCTCTTACAACTAATCCTAAATATCATGCAAGATTAAAAATATAGAAATTCAACACCATTTTATAAGAGAACATGTCTAAGTTGGTCCTAGCAATGTAAAGTATTGTCCTACAAAGACTATGCTAGTAAACATCTTCACCAAAGGAATTCCAAAAGCAAAACACATATGGTGTGTATACAATTTTGGACTCAATTTAAAAGTGAATGATTTACCTCAGTGGAAGTATGGATTTAAACATCCTCACCAAAACATTTCTCTTAAAGAAACAAATTCCCCTTAAACAATTAAAAAGAAGATACATTTTTCAAAAGAATGATTCAACTATGAAACACTTATAGCCTACATTCTTCAAATTCAATGGGAAAGTTAAAATGTAGAATTTAGATGAATGTAGTTAATTGTTCATTAATTAACTTTTCATTGTCAATTATGTTGATCTCAAGAGGTGTTTGCTACCTTTGATATGTACCTTTTCAAAGATTGAATAAAATTTTATTTTTTCTACAATATGTGTATCTTTTTCAAATTGCTTCACTTACAACTTCAAAACAGCAAATTGAACAGCAATTAAACCAATAGGCTTAATTAAAGATTTAAAATTCACATCCATGGAATTCCTTACATAGTTAACTCCACTACAATAAAAAAAAATGTCCTTAGTGCCAATTACTCCGTGGTCCTTACTAAAGCCTAGTTGAAAGATTTTAAGGCTTCACATGACTAGAACATGAATTTGATTACCATATAAAGGAATGGCATAATAAGGACAATAGGTGTTAAAAGATATGATGGCAACACAAAAAGGCCAAAAATACTAGTTTGTATAATTTCCTCAATGGGATTTTTGATGAAGAGGAGAACATTTCTTTAACAATAAGCCCTAAATTCTTTAATATTGGACTAATAAGTTTATTGAAAGACTTAACTAGTTTAGTATAATAATCTATTGCCAAATTCAATAAATAGTTTCAATGTACCAAAGGATCAATTTTAGTCAATATTATTCTAGCACAATTCAAGTCCAAGATTCTTATATTTCTAGGTGGACACTACTTAAGGATGAACAAGTATGCAATTGCAACCTACATAAATTCCAAAAATGCCATAAATCATGAAAAATCAACCACAATTTTGGATTTGACACTAATTGTAGATGTTGAACAACTTTTTAGGGAGTACAAAAAAGTTTTTGCTTGGAGTTATAAAATCTCAAAGGTGTTCCACCTCATATTGCTTGCACTACATTGAGATGGATATTTCTATTCATTTAGCTCATCAAACCAAGTACCAAATGAATCCCAACTATGCAATTATCATTAAATAGGGTATGAATATTTTTTTTGGTTCCAAGATTCATTTAACTAGTGGACCAAACCACATGGTTATCTTCAATTGTTATGGTATTGAAAAAACTTGAAAAGTTTCATATTTGCATTGATTTTTGCAAACTAATTTTTAAAAAAAAAAGATCAATATCCTCTTTTGTTTACAAAAGAAGTTTTAGATGCAATAGCAAGGCATGATATCTATTCATTTCTAGATTGATTTTTGGGATTTCATCAAATTATGATTACCCCTAAAGATAGGTACAAAACTACCTTCATTACCAACTAGGGATCTTTTGTTTAGATCATCACATGTTATTTAGTTTAAAGAATGTTTCACCAACATAGTAGAGGGCAATTAACTTGGCTTCATTGGGTGAAAAGATGCTAAAGTGTGTAAAAAATAATCCTTGAATATATAAAAATAGAATTGTGTGATTTGAACACCAAAAAAATTCAACACCTTTAGATATTGAAGTTTTGAATTACATGAATGTATCATATGTGACATTGGTCAAAGTTCTTAAAAGTGTCATGTAATGTTGTTTCAATTTTTTTTACTCTACTTTCCAAAAATTATGCAGTTATTTGCTTTGCACAAAGTAAATTTTCCCACATTGATGACCAAGAATTTTTTTAATCCATTCATATGCATATTTCACAACTATTGGGGGCATGTTTTAATGAGTAAAAAACACAAAATAAAATTTGAAAACATATATAAAAGAAACACATGCATGCTTTAGACCTCTTGTAAGGAAAAACTTCTTTGATGAGTTTTAGATTGTCATAATTCAGGACTTCAAATTGTAATAGAAGCCCAACAAGTTTCATGATGGCTCATGGTGGTTGTTGTAGAATTTGAACAACTTTCACCTATCCATGCCTAACCTTTAGCTAACATAGAAGTAAGTGTACAACTACTAAATGGTAGGCATGTAATTTTAAAATAAGGCAAGTTGACATCTTAATTATTGAAATGACATTTCAAAGTTTTAGGTTTTCATTATTGGATTAACATGGGAAAATCTTGGCCCTCCACATGGTAATAGGGTTTAGGAAAGAAATAAGGCAAGAAGGGTTGCAAGTTGCAAGAGCTTCCACCCTCTCATTTCTTTTGTCCATTATGGAAGTTCTTGCCAATGCCCAAGTGATGTTCAAATGCAAACTTTGCTATTCTAATTTCAATACATAATTGTCTATACTAATAGGTTGGTTTTAATTGTGGAAGTAGCATGGCAAACAAAAGAACTTGAAGTTGACTCAAGTTAAATGACTATAAGTTGTAAAGGCCCAATGAGTTCAAGTGATTGACTTGGCTATTGCGAAAGCTACACACATGGTATGTCCTTGAGCTCCCTACGTATACCATGAGCATTCCAATAGGGTAGGAAGCTTCTTCCTTTGAGCTATTTGTTGTTTGCAAGTCATTGGAATAAGTTGAATACATCACGTCTTTTTTTTTTGGGAATGGTGTTTAACTTATTTTTATCTTGAATACTGTAGCATGAAACAAAGGTAGTGACCTTGTGTTTACAAATATAATTTGTTGTAGAATAGGAGATCCATAATGCGTTTGAACTTACAACATGTACAAATGAGATGGGTTGATGAAAAGCTTGTGTTATAGTTGCAAAGGTGAAGGAACTTTAACTTCATGTACAAAGAATTGGAGGAGATAATGCTAAACTTGTTGTTATTGCAAGCTAATTAGATCAAATGTCATAAAGTTCCCATGTGAGAATATAAGGTTTATTCATGGGCTAGAAAAATCTTCCATCTATAGGTGATTCATCTTCCACATCATGTTCCAAAGCAAATCAAGCTCTATTCTTGGATGACAAAACATAACCCACAAGTTACATTTTTATCCATGACCTACTTAAATGTGCAACCACAGAAAGAAAGAATGTGATAGGTTTTACAAATTCTTGTTATTGGGTTCTTGTAAACTCTTGCTGATGGGTTTTATAATTTTATTTTTTTTGCGATATTAAGTTTGAGTTCAACATGCTTTCAAGGCTTTTCAATAATACTTATTATGAAGCAAATGAAGACATGAAATGTAGTTATAGATTTGAATGTTTTCCAACAAGAATTAGAAGTGAGATAAAAAGTTGGGTTTTAGATTGAATTGTTTCTTGGCTATTGCGCTTTTTGTTTCAATGTTTTTACAACAACTTCCAATGTTAAAGCTAGGATCAAGGGGCAATTGTTGCATTTCAGTTGGCAACAACAATAAACGATAATGTTATGTGGTGGTGGCTTGCACTCCTTGTCCTATGTACATCATGTGTGCTAAAAAAAATTTCAAGTACCCTGCCTATCACGCTTGATTTCATGGCACCAACTATTAGGCATCAACGAGTCTAGGAATATAAACAATAACATTAGGATCAAACATTGGACTTGATGACCAGGTAAGGGAAAAGGGAAGAAATGTAACTTAAAAAGAGAGAGATATCCCAATCATAATCACAACTATTACAACCAATGGCTCAAGATTTGCATAAATACAAGAGCATTTGTACAAAGTGACAATAATTATGTTATAACGTCTAATTATCTGTTAACTTATGTAATCAATTCTAATCTACGAGTCCAATCAATCATGAGGGATCAATTCACTATAATTTTTCTCTTAACAAGCCCACTAGTCATATTGTTGGCAATTCCAATAGTCACAAAATCCTCTCCCCCACCACTCTCATGGAATCGTGTGCTCATTAAATAGACAATGCCATATCCCAATATATAAATTAGCTCACAACCAAAAACACCACATTCAAATACATCAAATTACATATGTTGTCACAAAGCAACAAAGAAACATATAGCAACTTAGGATGTTGGAAAAAGTAGAAATTTTGAACTCTAGAATGATTTCCAATAAATTTTCCCACAACCAAAGCTTCCTTTCGGAGTTCCCACATTTGTGGATGTTCTTTCTCCCTAAATCACTTACTCAACACAATTGCCACAAAATTTGCACAATAACTCTAACACATCACTACACATTACCATTGACCACTCATGAAGTCCCTAGAGGTTTTCATCACTTCTCCCAATGTGACCCCTAAGTCTATTACTACTCCCATCTCCTTTCTTCTAAAATGTATGCCACATTGAAAGGAAGACATATCTCCATAGTCAAACTATTCAGTAATAGCCAGGCATTCATCCCCTACTATCCTTCTAAGGTTTCAAACACTACCAACCCATCTCTTTCTTCTCAAAAACCACCAACTTATGCAAACACTAGGAAAAGAAGAAAAACTTAGCTACCCCAACACAATTGTGCTACCATTCGCATACTATGAAGCACCAAGCTCCATGATGAGCATCCTCTAAAAACCAACACAACATCTTGACAATAGCTGAAACCTATTTGGAAATCAACAAATCAAACACAACACCCACACCAAGCATTGTTGAAACACCCAATCAGAAATCAACACATCAAACACAACACCAATGCCAAGCACTATCAAAACACCCAATCACCATTAGAACACCATCGAACATAACCCACAAGAAACAAATCATAGAAAAGCCAAACAAACTATCGACAAGAACACCTCCTCCTTTCACCATCAACTACCGCACTTTTGTCATCTTCTGCTTTCAGTGGTTGATAGTACTATTACATCCAATGAAGGTTTCATCAACCCTAATTTTGCATCACAAAAGCTCAAAACCCAACAACACAAACAAGAATATAATTAGTTTGTTTTCTTTTGTCAATCTTTCTCTTTCTCATGAGTAGGATATTTGGAACATGAGGTGGGAGGACAAGAACATTTGATAAGCTAAGATTGTGAGCTGGGTTGGTGTTTCAAGCTTCTGGGTTGTGGTCTAAAACTTTGTAGTCTAAGATGCATTTTGGTTTTTAATAAGATATAATTGGGATTACTATATGAGTTGCAGATGTAGAGTAGGTGAAAAAGAGGAGAGGAGGAATTCAAGGTCAATGTGATCAGTCCACGTCTGGTGAACCATCAACTGCTCATGGTGCAGGAGCGATAGCTCATGTTGTGATAAGCAGATGTAGAGCTTTTGACCATGAGTGTCTAGTGGAGCAGGACTTGAGAGCTCATGAAGTTGACAGCTTAGGCGCTGCTGCAAGAATACAACAGTATCCGAGCAATATTTCTGCATGCACATGAAGAAGATCATGATGATCAAATAGCTGTTCTTGTTATTTTCATGGGTTGCATTAGTGTTTTGTCATCAGTCAACAAGGCATCGACGCTCTTTGAAGGTGATGGTAAGGAAGATGTCATGAACCACTGCATGACTGGTATTCAGAGGCTGTTGGAGGAAGGCAGCTTGCAGATGCGTAACTTGCATCATGATGAGAATTGACAACTGATTTTGCAGTTCATCCACAAGCGAGTCATAATAGGTTTCCAATGGAAGGTGCACTGGTGTGTGTTGGGTCACTTGATGTTCTGACAAAACATTGCAATTAGTAAGTCAGATAGATTGGGTTTGGCTTTGCTTAAATCTTCTTTCAGTAACAAATTGTTCCCATGTTTACAGCAAGCTTCTAGACTTGGTGTGTCTGTTTGAATCCCCTGTAAAGTGAAATGCATGCCCTTTATTCACCTTGCAACTACTCACAATATATATATTGTCTGTTCAACTTGCCTTTCAGTTTGATTTATCTTTCATGTGGTTTCCCAGTGACTAAATTGATTGATGTGCACTATGTGACAGAATGTGAAGTAAATGGTGTTAATCAGTTGTCCATTGAATGCTCTTGGATTGATCTGTTGCAATTATCTTGAATACGTTTTAAAATGATCTTATGGGGATATTTATGATGAAGTAGAGTTGTTGCCTACAATGCTGTTTATTAAATATTTCCTTGATCAAACATTGGTAAATTAAATCAGAAAACGAATATATAAAATTTATAAGTTCACCAAATTCCATATCACATAGCTATATTCACCCTATTACTACTTATAAATCATGGATTCTCCTATAGGCCCTAACGTGCACATATCCAGGGGGTTGATCACTCCATTCTCCAAGTCCAACTATAGGCACTAAGCTCAAGCTCCATGCAGCCAGTCTAGTCCACCAATCAGTCAGCCATGCCAACAACCACACAGGTGTTGCATGACAGGTACATAAAAGTATGGGGGGTGCAAGACGCACATTTGGTTCAGCACATAGGCGATTCGATGACACTATTGAAGGTTCTGAGTTCTGTCCTGAAGGGTTCTAGAGAGAAACTGTCTCATGGCAGCTCTCGCAAAACATAGGCATGTGCACTCGTCAGTTTGGCCTCCTATCATGAACCTTTACAACTATAAACTTCTTTCAGAGATCAAAACTGATGCTAAAAACTGTGTGTTCAATCTCCTGATAGACCTGGTTTTTCCCTGGGAGTGGTGCAGAGGATGGTTCAAGGGAAAGCATTAGGAACTCATACATCAACAAATCATATGCATGAATTGATCAACACTTGTACGGGTTACAAAATGTTACCCAACCTGTAGTGTCAATAAATATATCAATAAAGCCTCAAATCTCAAGTTCATGAGAAATGCGAATAGAGAAGCCAAATTCAGGAGCCTGAAGGTTGCATCCTCCAGATATTCTAATTTCAGTAATGATATGTATAATATGACAGCAAAACACTAAGATTTACAGAAGGCTGAAAGTGTTTGGTCAAGGGCTTTGGGGTCATATTCTCCAGTGAAAACACAGTTCCCAAGAGATCCTTTGAGAAGAATCAACCGCAAGAGCCCATCAGCAACCTTCTTGTCAACTGCCATGATGCTCTTGAATGTCTGAATGTTCATGGAATCAGGAGGAGACACTGGGAGATTAGCTCTTTTGAGCAGCTCCAAAACTCGGTTGAACAAGGTCTCATCAATCCATCCCATCCGAAGAGACATATCAGCAGACATGACTGTGCCCGCAGCAACAGCTTCTCCATGTAACCAACCACCATAACCAATACCTGCTTCAATCGCATGCCCAAAAGTGTGGCCAAGATTTAATGTTGCACGAACCCCACCTTCTCTCTCATCTAGAGATACAACCTCTGCCTTGTTTTCACATGATCTTTTGACCGCATATGCCAATGTTGCAGGATCCCTTGCAAGCAAGGCTTCCAGGTTCTTTTCTTGCCACTCAAAGAATTTGGCATCACGGATAAGACCATACTTAATCACTTCAGCAACACCTGATGCAAGTTCCCGGTCAGGCAATGTGTTGAGGGTGTCAGTGTCGACAAGCACACACTGAGGTTGGTAGAAAGCACCAATCATGTTCTTTCCAAGGGGATGGTTGACTCCTGTCTTTCCTCCAACTGAAGAATCCACCTGCAGCATCCAAGTACCAAAAACTATATGATGTCAATACGAAGGAAAGAAGCAGGATCAATTTATCTAGACAGGATGCAAAGGTTCATGTTGAAGATCTGCTTTCACCTGGGCCATCAAAGTTGTGGGAATCTGAATAAAATTAACCCCACGAAGATAAGAGGCAGCCGCATAGCCACACATGTCACCAATTACTCCACCCCCCAAAGCCACAAATGTGCATCGTCTATCCATGTGTGTCTGGATAGCCTTGTCGAAGACCTGCATCAAGGTTGGGAGATCTTTGTACTTCTCACCATCTGGAAGAATCACACTTTCAACCTCCACATTGAATCTTCCATGCTTCAAGGCTGCTATGGTCCTGTCCAAGTAAAGTGGTGCCACCTTTGTGTTTGTGACCACAAGCACCTGAAATCATGAGTTAAGCAAAGTCAGGTATATTGACTTGGACACCTATCACAAACTTCTAGAAGAGATTGGCTGCCTCATAACAAATTTCCAGTAGATTACACAGATGAATGTGTCTGTATGTCAGCTTCTGTCCCCAGAGGACCTGACTTCTAGTTGAAGTAAGATGCAGGCAAATTAATCCCATCAAACTGTCAAGCACAATCCAAGTACTAAACAAGGATATAACAAATTCCACCTTCACAGTTTCAATAGAAGGCCCAAGTTTGTCTCCATTCATCACATAAAGAACCACCACTGCTTGCTTGAAGGATGACTCACCAACACAATTATGCCTACTTTTTCTATACACACAGGCTTCTGCAGATAAGTCAGATTTGCAGACCAAGTGAAACAAGCTTTGATGCTGACTCTTGATCTCAACAGAGGTAAACTCTTCCCTGGCTCCTTTCAATCTATAAGCCAACTGAGATATATATTATCCAGAAAAACTGCACTTTGTAGGAAAAGTCGGACCAGATATACATGAGCGCAAGATCTAAGCTAGGCTCTGGTAGTTCATCACGCGTTATGCCAGACTATCCTCAGATCTTTACTGTCCGTATGGCAAGAGCATGTCAACCCCCGGGCTCTGTTCAGGAACCTTGGATTCTGATGAGGGAAAATGACAGGTATGGGGTAAGGTTGAGAAGACCAAAAGTTGAGAGAGTTTTTGTTGTTTCAAGCACAGAGAGCAGGCATAGAGAATAATGCATTCCATACCTTCTTCCCCTTAACGTGCCTCTGTAGCAACTCCGGTTGGTTCAGCAAACCAGCGCCAATGTAGATAGGGTAGCTCCGATCTCCGAGATCTACTTCCACGATCGTGGGCTCATCACGAGTTGCAGGAGGCGCACCTTCCAGCACCCCCGCACTGCCAGCCCTAATCGCCATTACACCGCCCTTGGAGGGATGGCAATTCCCACTTCCTTCCCTGCCAAAACTTTCAACTTGCAAAAACGTCTCCCTTAAGCACCCCACATTCAAGGAGGATTGTTCCTTGAATTGACGGCCATCCTTTCCCTGCCGTCGTCGCAGACACACGACGCGCTTCTTGTCCCTGCACCCCGATAAAACTGCCCTCGTGACCTTGGTGCCTGAAGAAGATGCCACTAAACTTGTGCTAGCCTCCCCGTTTCCTGAGAGACTGCAACGAGTGTTGGTCACAGGGGTAGCAGCCATAGCGTGTGCGACAGCCATCGCAAGCGAACTTCGAGCTCTGCAACAATCGCAAACAAACACCACCTTGGCTCTATTTCCGCCAACAAATACCCTCTGAAACGCACGCCCTATAGCTTCTTATGCCCAAAAGAACCTTGCGTTGGGTCTTCGACCACTTTTAGCCTGGGTGGTTGGTGGGGTTGGTCTACGATTGCCCGTGAGAGCAGGGTCTCGGGTTTGACTGGAATCCTTCAAATGTAAGTCGACTTTAGACGAGGGTCCAAGGTCCAGGGACCAATGAATTCTAGCAAGCTTATTGGTTGAAAGTTTTTTAATTGGTCCCAATGCCTTTAGACAAGGGTCCAAGACCAAAAAGTGGCAAATTGAGGCTGAACCTACATGGCACCTGTTTTGGAGGGAAAATCAATTGGTTCGGACGAAAAAACACTGCTGAAAGGAGAGCTCCTGATTTGGAGAACCAAGAATCAGGCTAGGGACCAAGGTAGAGTCCCAACTCAAGGATTCAATTAGCTTCAAATCAGTACAAATTGGTTCCTACAAAATTGGACCCTGGACCCTCGACTAAAGTGAGCCTTAGTATCAAACCTCTACTTGCACAAAGGATCAGGCAGAGCAACATGAGTTCATTTTTGACAATGCAATAGGAAGCAATGGCCAATAGAAAGGCAGAGCCAAGGCCCCAAAAAAAAATTTTGCCCTTCCAAAAACCCATAATAAATTTCCCCAATACAAAGTTCACCTTGAATGAAAACTTTTCGATGAAACTGTTATTTTATTGCGCTCTAGTAACATGATCATCTGGGCTGGAATGACTCGTAGCTGACTGTGTTGGTGGTTTGGGAAGTTTGGTCAATCTTGACTACGCCAATTCGGGTGCATGTGTAGATGAACAACTGCCCAGTTGGCTGACCAAAAAAATGGTATTGCAATGGCAGCATTTTGAGGTCCACAAAAGGGAAGTTTATTGCTAGCAAAAAGGATGTGTAATGTTAGCAAAAGTGCATTGGGTGCTGGTAGGGATCAGTGGTTCAGCTGGTACCCGGTTTGTAACTTAGAATGGCCATCCTGGTTAGGAAGAACTGAACTGATTTTTGGAACCAGTTTCAGAATCAGAATCAGAATTCTTCTTTTTGGAATAACTAGATCCCCAATTATATCTTTAATTTCAGGTGTGTGGAACTGGAACTGGAACCAGATTTGGGACTGTTTTTTTAATAGACTAGAACTGAAGGCTAATTGCCAGTTCCAGTCTAGGTTACTTGGAACTGGAACAGAACCCAATCTGAGTTCCAAAACCAGAACCAGAACCCAAGCCAGAAGTTTTTTAAAGAACTCGACCCAGAAGCAGATTTCCTGGTTCCATTTACATGTGGATCCAGAAGCTGAGGTTCTAAGTAAAGAACCGCCCAACACTGGTCTAGACCCACGATCGCACGGCTGAGTAGACAGTGTGAAATCAGAGCTTTTTACAACCCGAAATTCCACCTCTTTTGCTTCCAGTTTCGCTTAGCCAATACATATATTGGAAGCTTTCAGCTCTGGCATCCTGGAGGTTTGAGCTTTTCTAACGTACTGAAGCAAAGAGAAAGCACCAAAGACTAAAGAGAAAGGTAAGAACACCCTTTCTGACTGACTTCCGGTCAATTTTTGGGATACCTCAAGGCTTTTGACTCCAGTGGTCCTTTTGAAGGTGTTCTTATTTGGTGAGCTGTGAAAAGATGGAAAAATGACAATGACCTGAAATCACACCATTTGACACCTTGTGGAAAAGGCTTTCAGGACTAATCTTTTGCAGCTCCTAACACTGTGCATCTGGTTGTGCAAGCACATTTGGATGATTTTTTTCCATCCACACTTTCATGTTTGAAAGATCACCATTATCATCAGCGTTTCTTTTGTGGTGAATTTGCCCATCCTGGGACAACAAAGATGAAACAGGAATACTCTTTTGCTTATTCCCTTTATAATTTTAATACAGTTGCCATTTTTCCACGATTTTTTTGAATTTTAGGGTGTGATTGTTACACTTATATTCTTATATTTACTTATATTTAATATTCATGAAGACCTCCTATACTTATTGTAGTGTATCACAGGAAAAAAAAGTAAATTTTGTTTTAAATGATGAAAAGAATTGATTTTTATACCATGCAACATCCTCAGGCCAGGGCATTTCTGAAATAATGCCTGGCCTCCAACCTCAGGGGCCCATTATTTGAGGAATGACCTAGCCTTCAGGCATTACTGTACACTTATGATACATTGTTCCATCATTCTTGAGAAAATTGTGCTGTCGGCCTTCAGGTATTGAACTTTCTACCATAAAACTTCTTCAAGCAAATCTTTGCACACAGTAGTAGTGTAGCTTGAAATTGTATTTGACTACTTTTTTAAGGTTTGCGGTGTGAAAATCAACTCACTTGCTTTTGTCTAAACATTGAAAACTATTTCTTGTTTTGTCTTTTATATCACTTGTCTTTTATATCCATGACTAGTGTGAACCCCGTGCATAATGCACAGGTGTGTTATTTCAACAATGTTTGGTTGATGTTTTTGGTTTTTTAAAAAAACTTTTCTTTTCAAACAACCGCT
>Ga0116229_10007470_pt1 | contig 17273 bp, 14 predicted proteins | sample S1TSphgellanicum_3_FD_87313 | JGI IMG/M metagenome (GOLD analysis project Ga0116229, IMG submission 87313) | Host-associated microbial communities from peat moss isolated from Minnesota, USA - S1T2_Fc - Sphagnum magellanicum MG | ecosystem: Host-associated > Plants > Peat moss > Unclassified... | reverse complement strand
CGACGATCAGCAACGCGCCGGTCGCAAGCAATACCGGCAGCGACCACCAAATGAAGGGCACGAATCGCCGGGTCACGGCGGCCACCGCTTGATCCTGCCACCGGATGCCGAACAGCCGAAGATCAATCATCAAGGCCGAAGTCACCACCGCCGCCACGGCGACGATGTGCACGGTTTGAGTCGCCGGGATTATCCACTCGGTGGTTTGAATCGCCTGACTGGGCGAGGTCGAAGCCAGCCACTTGCAAAAAGATTGCAGAGAATGTACTGCCATGACGAAGGATCAGGGGCGCCGCTGATTGGGATACCAGTATGTCACGTGGCACGCCTCGCAGGCGTTATCGATTGTCGTGCCGGAGTCCATCAATGCTTGCGCGTTCCTGGCATCGATGGCTTTCAGTGCCTCGCTTCCCGCGGCTTGAAGCCCGCGCGCGAACTGAACAAATACCTCATGGGTGGCGTCGATCCTCGTCTGGATTTCCGTATGGCTCAACTCGCCGGGCCGCGGCTGGGGTGGATCATTCGGCGCGTCGTTGGCGACGACGCGACCCGGCATGCTCAACAGGTTGGCCGCCTCGATGAGGTTGACCGCGCCGGTACGCACGGCTTGCCAATCCTCGGCCGTACGTGGCTGCCGATCCTCGATGCCGGAATCGCCCGCGATGTAGGCAACCGAATCCCATAACGTATCGGCGGACGGATCGATGAGCCCTTCCATGAGGTCTTGCACCGTCGCCGTGAGCTGGTATTGCGGCACCGATGGCTCCGGCTTGGACGCCGTCTGGCGCAAACACCCCGCGATACTCAGGATGACAGCCGCGGAAAGCACGAGGTTTCTGCTCAGCACAAATCCTTCGCCGACCTTGAACGCGCCGTGACTTTGAATTTGCGCGGTCGCTGTGCGCGATCATAACACCTCGATGGAAACGTGATTCCGGCCTACCGTTTCCACAAACGCTGCCGCGACGGTATTCCCTCAGCCGGCGGGTTTATCACCCCTTGGCTGGCCCGGCTTGCCGCGAGGTCGCTCGTGTTCCCTTGCCGTGCTCTTGAGACGCGCCTCGACGTCCTTGGTCTTGGCCGCCCGTTCCTTGAGAGCCTTGTTTTCACTTTTTGGATCATTGTTCTGCATCGCTTTCTCCTAATGACAATGGAGCGGAAGTGGATCTTGGGGGCTCACCCCCGCATGCCTGCGGCGATGCGTTCGCCGAGAGCTTTGTCGACCTTGCGAAAATATTCGATAGTCCGCGCGAATACGGTCTGAGAGACCTCGTCTTTCAGGTGAGCGACGATGTTGCTCACCAGGCGTGCGCGCCGCGAGAGCAGGCACTGTTACACGACTGAGTCGTTCGGTCTGTTCGCCGCAGCACCGACAACCTTCAATTCGTCCGTGGCGGCTGCAGGACAAGTTCAAAGGTGCCGGCGGTGGCGGATGGGTACTTATGTTAATTGCGGGGCTTGCCGCTGGACAATCAGATCTGCTTGAACACGCCTGCAACACCTTGGATTGAACGGGTCGGTGTCCACCAGTAAACTGTCGAGGGATGGGCGGCGATTGACCAGTCGGAAGTGATTCCAATGCCGCGTCCAGACGCATCAACGCCGACCGAACCCGCCCAACTGTTTGCGTTTCCTGACGACAACCGGAGCTTGTGAGAATGGCACCGCGCCTGGGTGTAATCGTCCCCTACCGCGACCGTGCTGAGCATCTGGCGGAGTTCATCCCTGCACTCACGAAATTTCTGACGGCAAATACCCCGCAAATCCCGGCTCGCATCCTGGTGGTTGAACAAGCTCCAGGCCTGCCTTTCAACCAGGGTCTGCTGCAAAACGTTGGCTTTGTGATTCTGCATCAGGAGATTGATTATCTCTGCCTGCATGATGTCGATACCCTTCCCGAACACGCCGATTATTCGTGGCCCGATCGCCCCTCCATGCTGGTGTTCCATGGGCTGCCCCATCCACCGGAGGTCACGCTCATCGTGCTGAGCGGCGTCGTGCTGGTGCAAAAAGCGCATTTCCTCGCGGCCAACGGCTATTCCAACGAGTACTGGGATTGGGGATTCGAGGATGTGGATTTCCGCGAAAGGCTTCTCCGGCGCGGCCTCAAGCATGTGAATCGCGGCGGCACCTACCGCCTGCTACCGCACCGGCACCGGGCGTTGAATGAGGACGGAAGCAAATCGGGAGCGCATGACCGCAACCAGAAGATGTTCGTCGAACGCTGGTACGACCGACGACCCGACGGCTATGTGCGCAAGGCTGAAGCGGATCTATGGACCCGGGATGGCCTAAATACTCTTCCGGCACCGGTGATTTCACCCCGCCGAGTACTCCACCCGGCCGGCGAAGGAAGGATCTTGGTGGAACATGTAGGCGTAGCGCCGCAGGCACCGAAAATACCCGTTTGATCAAAACCTGCAATCCACGCGAGTGATGCGCATAGGTGATGGCTCCTACTCATATCGAAGCGCTTCCACAGGTTTCGTGCGTGCCACGATAAGTGCATGACCCGCGACTGTTGCCAGTGCGATGCCGAGCGCAATCGCTCCTGCCTCGAGAAACGTCACAGGACTCAAACCAACGTGGTAGGCAAAGCCTTCAAGCCAACGGTGCATGAAGAACCACGCGAAGGGCAGCGCAATCACGTTGGCCCACAGCACCGGCTTTGCGAATTGCCACATCAATAACACAAGGATGTCCCGACGCCGCGCACCCATGGCCTTCCGGATGCCGATCTCTTTGGTACGCTGTGCGGTCGAATGTGCTGACAGCCCAAACAGTCCCAGCGCAGCAATGACGACGGCGAGACCTGCGCCGAGACTTATCGCCGTCCCTTGCAATACGATGTCTGCATACATGTCTTGTAGAGTTTGGCTCAAGAAGCGTCGATGAATGCTCGTATGCATGACCTGGGACCAGGCGGCATCGATTGCCGTCAGGGCTTCCGGAATCTGCGAACCCAGTAACCGCACGGCAAGCCCAGAATACGAATGAATGCCCAAGTAGAATATCTGCCGCAACACTGGGTGCCGGGTGTCGAGTCTAAAATCAGGCGACACACCGATGATTTCGGATGGCACAACTGTGCCGGGCGTCGGATTGGCACTCCAGTGGCGACGATTCCAGAGAACAATCTGGCCAACCGCCTGGGACGCAGAACTGAAACCCAAGTCGCGCATCCCGGTTTCATTAACGACAATGGATGGGGTTGTTGCCGTGTCCGCGTCGACACGGGTGTCACCATCACCATGGTTGTGATCGAAAAAACGTCCCGCCAACGGCCGTAGGCCATAGAACTCAAGCGCGCCATAGTCGACGGCGCCACTCACCATCGGAGTTGCAACCCCGCCCTTAACCTGCGCAGAAACGATCATTCCGCCGTTGAAGAGAGCATTCTGATCGGCGCACACGGCCTCAACGACACCAGGCACGGTGGCAAGGCGGTCTCGAAACGCCCCGCCAGAAGCGTCGCAAGCATTGTCGATGAGAAGGATGCTGGAGCCGTCAACTCGGAGTTGGTTGTTGAGGGAGAACAGCGTCTGGCGCCAAATCGTTGCAGCTGTAATGCCGAGGCCGATCATGATGGCGAACTGCAGAGCGACTAGAGCGCGGCGCAGAATGCCTCCGGTTGCTCCCTGGACGAGCGTCCCCTTCAACACTGCGGCTGGCCGAAATGCCGACAAGACACAAGCAGCATATGCACCGGCCATCAAGCCCAAACCGACGGTAGTCAATAGGAGAGCGCACAATAGGGTTGGATCGCCAAGATAGTTGAATGCGATCTTCTGCTTTAGGACAGAGTTCATCCAGGGCAATAAAACCTCGGTAAGCGCTACGGCTAGCACCATGGCCAAGGCGACATAGATGACCGCCTCTCCCAAAAACTGGACTATTAATTGGCTTCGAAGCGCGCCCGCGGCCTTGCGAACGCCCGTCTCAACGGCGCGCTGGGCCGCTCGCGCAGTCATCAGCGAGACGAAATTGAATGATGCCGAAGCGATAACCAAGACCGCAATGGCGACGAGGGCAGAGAGAAGCGTCCTGTCGCCTCTGGGTGACATCATCGTTGATTCGCTGGGAGGTGATAAATGTAAGTCACCAATAGGCATCAGATGCAATCCGACGGTGAACCCGGGTGGGTAAACAGTCGAGGTGTCAGAATTGTGAGTTGCAAACGCGGAGAGTTCCTGTTGCATCTGCTGCGTTGGCGTCCCAGGCCGCAGGCGGATGAAAGTATAAGCGTTCATACGAAATGCGCCTTGATCTGGTGTGAGATCGTAAAGCGCGAACGGGGAGTACGCCGCGAGGCTTGAGCCGAACAACTGGCCCTTTATATAACTATTCGACGGCAAATCCTCTATGATCGCGGTCACGCGCATCGGATGAGTTGTGTTGAAGGCAGCGGACATCTTGTTCGCATCCGATCCCATGGCAGGGTTCACTTCCAAGAGTTCACCCAGCGGCATATCCCGACCGAAGTACTTTCGTGCCGCCGTGCGGGTAAGGACGACGCTGTCGGGCGTGGTCAGCGCCGTTTGAGCATCGCCCGCCAATGATTTCAGCGCCATGACCCGGAAGAATGACGGGTCCACCCAGATGAAATCCGCCTCATCCGCCTCCACTTGGTCATGACGAATATGCGGCGGATCCTCCGCAGTCATGACCCGGGCGATGGTTGCGATCTCGGGGAACTGTGCGCTCAACTTTGCCGCCACATCGGGAAAAGAGAAATCCCATCGCTCTGTAGGCAGGTTACGATTGGCGTAATCCTTGGTCTCAGTCAGCAGGTAGACGTCGTGATAATCCGGCAGAAACCGGTCATAACTCAACTCATAGCGCACGTAGAGGGCGATCAGCAACGCCGCTGCGAATCCCAGCGAAAGCCCGAACAGATTGATTGCCGTGTGGACCCGGTTGCGAAGCAGATTACGCAGTGCGGCTGCAAGGTAATTCCCCATCATGGCCGCTTCAAACCTCGGTGGCGTCCACCAGTCGGCCGTCCAGCATGTTCACCACCCGATGGGCGCGCCTTGCATGTTCCTCGGAGTGGGTCACCATGACGATGGTGGTGCCGCCGTTCATAATTTGCGTGAGCATCTCCATCACGGCCTCGCCATTGGCAGTATCCAGGTTACCGGTCGGTTCGTCGGCGAGGATCAGCTTGGGATGGGCGACCAACGCGCGGGCGACGGCAACCCGCTGCTGTTGGCCGCCGGAGAGCTGCTTTGGCATGTGACTCGCGCGGTGGGCCAGATCGACGCGCTCGAGCGCGGCAGCAATGCGCTCACGTCGTTCGGCGCGTGGCACCCCTACATACAAAAGCGCGACTTCGACGTTCTCGGTTACATTCAGATCATCAATGAGATTGAAGCTTTGAAATACAAAGCCGACACCGGCGCGCCGGCGCAGAGTGAGTTCCTGCTCCGAGCAACGAGCGATATCCTCGCCGCGAAACCAGTAGGAACCGGAGGTTGGGCTGTCGATCAATCCGAGGATATTGAGAAGCGTCGATTTACCACAGCCCGATGGACCCATGATCGCCAGGAATTCCCCGGGCTTGACTTCCAGGGACACGTCGTCGAGCGCTGCCGTCTCCACATCGGTCGTGCGGTACACCTTCGAGACGTGTTCGAGCTTTAGCATGCTCCATTCCTTCTTAGTGCGTCAGGACAACCCGATCGGCCTTTTCAAGGCCCGTATAATCAGACGTGATCACTCGCTCACCCGTGCGGAGCCCGGCCAAGATCTCCACTTGCTCACTGGTACGACGACCCAGCTTGATGCGCCGGCGCTCTGCAATGTCGCTATCCGGGCCGAGAACAAAGATCCAATCGCCGCCCGTGCGTTCAAGGAATGGCCCACTGTCGAGGATGGTTCCCTGCGTATCGCCCCCGAGCTGCAAGCGGCCTTGGGCAGTCGCACCCTCCACGAGCGTCGGCGGGCTCGCCCCCTGAAAATCAAGATCCACCCGGAACTGACCGTTCTGAACCTGGGGGTACACCCGTTTGATCGTGAGCGGAACAGGTTCACCGTTGACGGCAATAGTGGCGATTTGACCAATATGCACACGCGTGAGGTAGAACTCGTCGATATCAGCAATCAGCTTCATCCCTGTCTGCGGCGTAACCTCGGCAAGGCGCTGGCCAGAACTTCGGATTTCACCGACCTTAAGATCGATCGCGGTCACCTTGCCGGCATTGGGAGCACGAATGACTAGACCATTCAGCTTGTCATGCACCACCGCGAGGTTCCCTCGAAGGTTCTCGAGCTGCTCATGGATCGCTGGGAGCAACCGCTCTCGAAGAGCGGACTGACGCGCCCCGCTTTCCGCCTGTATGGGCCGCAATCGCTTGTAATAAGCAAGCTCGTCAGACGCTACGTCGCGCTGCTCGAGCGAAAGGGCACCCTTTGCGGCGAGCTCCTCGCGCCGCCCGGCGGCCCGACCTAAGCGAACCAGGTTGTAGTCGATCTCTGCCAGTGCACGATCGTTAGCCAGCTGGTTCTGCTCAAGAGCGATCTCATTTTGCTGCAGCTCCGAGATGGCTTGGTTAATCTGAGATTCCTGCTGGATGACCTGAAGAGCGAGGTTTGTGTTGCTCAATTCGATCATTGGCTGGCCGGCGCGTACCAAATCCCCTGGTTCCACGAGCACACGATCGACGCGCCCCCCATCGATCGCATCGACGTAGACCGTCTCGCGGGGGACCACGCTCGCGCGTAGTGGCATCAGATCGTGAAAGACCCCTTTCTCTACGGTTGAGATGGTGATTTGCGCGATTGGCAGCCGCACCGTTCGCTCTCCCGAGCCGGCAAGAAGCCTTAAAAGCAGCAGAATCAACACAATGGCGCCCGCTAACGCGATCACCACCCGAAGGGCGATCGGCCATCGCGTCGGCGACCACCGCCCGTGCGGAATCCTTCGATCCATGCCGCCTGTCGCAGCGGGTTCGAGTTTCAGCACGCGGACCGCCATGGAAGGTTGCTTCTCTCCTCGCTCAAGTCGAGGACTGCTTGCGTTTGATTTTGCCGATGAGAGCCTCCAGGCGAGTGGCGTCGACGAAACCGGCATCGACCAGCCCGCGCAGCACGCGCTCGAGCGAGCCTCCGCAATAGCCTTCGACAATGCCCTGGACGGCACTTGCAGCGGCGGCTTCCGCAGTGTCGGTCGCTCGATAAATGAACGTTCCACTCACGACCGAGTGAGTCACGTAGCCCTTGTCTTCCAGACGGCGCAATACCGTACGGATGGTTGGATCTTTGAGCTTCCGACGGACGTGCTTACGGACTGCGAAAGCGGTCATGTCCCCGTGAGTCCACAGGATTGTGAGCAACTCGTGCTCAAGATCGCCGAGAGGGGGCCGCTTGCCTTTCATATGGCTACCGATGGTAACATGTTACGATGCGTAACAAGTCTAACGCCGCGGCAGAGCCGATGCAAATAATCACCCGGAACGAGCCGGGTCGGCACTGAGGTTTATATGCTTCGAAGCGTCGTCATCATTTCAGTCGCGGCAACGGTATTGATGGGGGCCGGCACTGTGTCTTCGTCCGAACCAACCATGGCGGAAATGCAGTGGCATCGCCGTGTGCTGATTGTCTCCACTCCCCTCGCGGCCGATCCGCAATTTGTTGCCCAGCAGCGCGCGCTCTCGCAATGGAAGGGAGGCGATGACCGCGATGTATCAGTGGTGCGCATCGAGGGCGACGCTGTGTCGGGAGCAAGCGAAACCGCAGCCGAACTTCGGGATCGGTATCGTCTCGCGGCCGCATCATTTTCGGTCGCCTTGATTGGCAAGGACGGGCACGTGGCCTTGCGCTCCCAGAACGCGTTGACCGGGGCAGAATTGGAGGCGGCCATTGACGCCATGCCCATGCGCAAGGCCGGGCAACGCTGACTCGCGCGGGATAAGGCCAATGGCATTAGTGCCATCCTGAGTTAGCACCGCCACGGGCCCTATCGGGGGTCGAGAGGCAATAGAAGAAATATTCTCCGCACGAATTCAACCAACATGCTGCTCTGTAGCCACCTATCTGGCCACGTCGTAACGATCCAGATTCATGACTTTGTTCCAGGCGGCAACGAAGTCCTGCACGAATTGCGGGTGTGCGTCTGAACTCGCGTAAACCTCGGCGAGGGCGCGCCACTCGGCGTTCGAGCCCAACACCAGATCCACACGCGTGCCGGTCCATTCCAGCCCCCCGGTCGCGGCATCGCGTGCTTCGAACACGTCCCTGCCCTCCGAGGTCGCCTTCCAGGTCGTGCGCATGTCGAGCAGGTTCACGAAGAAATCGTTGGTCAGCGCCCCTGGGCGCTTCGTCAGAACGCCATGCTGACTCCCGCCCGTATTAGCGCCGAGCACGCGCAAGCCGCCGATCAGCACGGTCATCTCGGGGGACGTCAGCGTGAGCAGTTGCGCCCGATCGAGCAGTAGTTCCTCGGCTGAGGCGGCCAATCCCGGCTTCTGGTAATTGCGAAAGCCATCGGCATCCGGCTCCAGCACCGCGAACGACTCGATATCCGTCTGCTCCTGGGAGGCGTCCATGCGACCCGGCGTGAAAGGCACCTCAATGGGTTGACCCGCCTTCTTTGCGGCGTTCTCGACTCCGGCGCATCCGGCCAGCGCGATCAGATCGGCGAGCGAAATTCTCTTGCCGCCCGACTGTGCCTTGTTGAACTCGTGTTGAATTCCCTCGAGGGACGCGAGTACCTTGGCGAGCTTGGCAGGCTCATTGGCCGGCCAGTCTTTCTGCGGCTTGAGCCGAATCCGCGCGCCGTTCGCGCCGCCGCGCTTGTCTGAGCCACGGAACGTGGACGCCGCGGCCCAAGCGGTCGACACCAGTTGCGCGACGGTGAGCCCGGAGGCGAGGATCTTGGCCTTGAGCGCCGCAATGTCCTTCGCATCGACCAGCGCATGATTGACGGCGGGTATGGGATCCTGCCAGAGCAATGCTTCCGCCGGAACTTCGGGACCCAGGTAGCGCACTCGCGGACCCATATCCCGGTGCGTGAGCTTGAACCAGGCGCGCGCAAACGCATCCGCGAACTGATCCGGATGCTCGAGAAAGCGCCGCGAGATCTTCTCGTATGCCGGATCGACCCGCAGCGCCAAGTCGGTGGTCAGCATATTGGGTGCAATCCGTTTGCCGGCATTGTGCGCGTCGGGAACGGTGCCGGCACCGGCGCCGTTCTTCGGCCGCCACTGATGCGCGCCGGCCGGGCTTTTGCATAGTTCCCACTCATAGCCGAACAGATGTTTGAAATAATCGTTGTTCCATTTCGTCGGCGTCGTGGTCCAGGTCACTTCCAGACCGCTGGTGATGGCGTCGCCGGCAATGCCGCTGCCGTGCTTGCTGCTCCAGCCGAGACCCTGTGCCTCGAGGTCGGCGCCCTCGGGATGCGCGCCCACGTGCGCCGCATCGCCGGCGCCATGCGTCTTGCCGAAGGTGTGGCCGCCGGCAATCAGCGCAACCGTCTCCTCGTCGTTCATCGCCATGCGCTTGAAGGTTTCGCGGATGTCCCGCGCGGCACCCTGCGGATCCGGCTTGCCGTTTGGACCCTCCGGATTGACGTAAATCAGCCCCATCTGCACCGCGCCAAGCGGATTCTCGAGCTCGCGGTCGCCCGAATAGCGCAGGTCGCCCCCCAGCCAGGCCTTTTCCTGGCCCCAGTAGACGTCCTCATCGGGCTCCCACACATCCGCACGACCGCCGCCGAAGCCGAAGGTCTTGAAGCCCATGGATTCGAGCGCCACGTTGCCCGTCAGGATCATCAGGTCGGCCCACGAGATCTTTCGGCCGTACTTCTGTTTCACGGGCCAGATGAGCCGACGCGCCTTGTCCAAGCTGGCGTTGTCGGGCCAGCTGTTCAGGGGTGCGAAGCGCTGCTGGCCCCGGCCGCCGCCGCCGCGACCATCCGTGATGCGGTAAGTCCCGGCGCTGTGCCACGCCATGCGGATGAACAAGGGTCCGTAGTGACCGAAATCTGCGGGCCACCACGGCTTGGAGTCGGTCATCACCTTGAGCAAGTCCTGCTTGAGGGCTTGGTAATCGAGACTCTTGAATTCCCGCGAATAGTTGAAATCCCGACCCATGGGGTCGGATCTGGAGGAATGCTGATTCAGCAGATCCACGCGCAGCCGGTTCGGCCACCAATCCTGATTCGAGGCTCCGCCGCCGGCCATATGACCGAATGGGCACTTTTCTTCAACTTTTGCGTTCATTTGTCTTTACCCCAGTAATTACATCAGGCCGCCACCCAGCAACGCTCGACGGGTGGGTCGAAGTGCAAGTGCTCACACGGTGGCGTCGCCGCCATGTTGCTCTGCGCAGGTGTGATGCTTTGAGTGCAATCCGTAAGGTGCAATGCGCGCAGCTCCAGCAGTTGCCATCGGCGAGCAGTCGGCCGAGGCCATCTCGCGTGTTTTCTCAGTACGATTGACACAGCCACCGAAGGAGCGTCTCGCGCTGAATCTGAGCCTTATGTGAGCATATGTCTGTACGGGGGCGCACTTAACAAAACGGACAGGTCTGTGAAAGCTTCGCGGTTGCGACGCTGGGTATTGCAGTTCTCCGATCACGCCGCATGCCACGCGACATGCAAGCCGCTAAGAATCCGGGTCGCCCAGCCGATCCAGTGCGCCGGGCAGGGGCGGCGGACTTGTCGATAGATCCACGTTTGGAAGTTTCTGCACCGCATTCTCCCAACCACCGCCCAAGGCCCGATACAGCGACACGATGTCGTTGACGAGCTGGACGTTCGCCTGCACGAGAGCCTGTCGATCAGCCAGTACCGTGCTCTGCGCAGTCAACACGTTGATGAAGCTGGCGAGACCGTTGTCATACTGGTTACGTGCCAGGTCCCAGGTCAGCTGCGCCGAATCCAGGGTATCCTGCAGCAAATCGCGTGACGCGCGGTCGACCCGGTAGGTCACCAGCGCGTCTTCGACTTCGCGCAGGGCGTTCAACACTGTGGCGCGATAGCTCAAGGCGGCCTCCTTCTGTTCGCCTCGTGCCAGTGTCAGGCCCGCGGTAAGCCGCCCACCTGAGAAAATAGGCAGCGAAACAGCCGGTCCCGCGGTGTAGAAATGGCTGGCCCAGTTGGTGAGATAGGAAGCATCCACGGCGCGCATGCCAATGGTACCGGTCAGCGAGATATCAGGATAAAAGCTCGCCACCGCCACGCCCACATTCGCGGTAGCGGCATGCAGGTTCGCCTCGGCCTGGCGGATATCCGGGCGCCGCCGCGCCAGCGCCGAGGGCACCCCCACACCCACGACCCTAGGGATCGGCGGGACAGGCTTAGGCAGGCGCAGCTGCTCATCCACCGCGCCGGGTGCATCGCCGATCAATACGCTCAACGCATTCATGGCCTGCTGGACCTGCCCGTCATAGGCGGGCAATTGTCGCCGTGTGTCATCGAGCTGCGTTCGCGCCTGGTCTACGTCGAGCTCGGTGGTCAAGCCATTTTGCCGCCGACGTAGAGTCAGATCCAGGTTTGCCTGGGCGGCTTTGACATTCTCTTCCTGGCTGGCTTTGAGGGCCTGCGCACCGCGCAGCTGCACGTATGACTGCACGATCTCGCTTTCCAGGACGATGAGCGCATCGTTGAGCGCTTCGGACTGTGCCTGGGACTGAGCCCTTGCCTGCTCCACCGAACGGCGGACCCGGCCAAACAGGTCGAGCTCCCAGGAGGCATCAAGCCCGTACTGAAATAGATTCGACGGTGCGGCGAGCTGGTTCAGCGCCTGCGTGCCTCCATTCGCAATGTCGGTGCTCAAACCCGGTACCGTCGCGTCGTAGGGCTTCAGACGATTGGCGAGTGTGTTGAGGTCCTGGTAGGCACCCTTTGATTCGAGGATGCCCTTGGCGCCCAGCTGCTCGCGGCTGTAGCTGGCATTGCCGCTGAGAGTAGGCAAACCCGCCGCGCGCGCAGTGGCAATCGACTGACGAGCCTCCAGCACCCGCACGACGGCCTGCCGTACGTCCAGGTTATTCTTGATCCCCTTCTCAATGAATTCAGTGAGGATGGGGTCATTGAATGAAAGCCACCAGCTCGGATCCGGGTCGCTCTTTTGATCGGCCAGGATGCCTTGCGCCGCCGGGTCTTTCCACTGGGGAACGGCGGGAGGGTCCGGCGGTCGATAGTTGGGTCCCACCGTGCAGCCGAGGACACACATCGTTGTGCCGGCAGAAACAAAAAGTGTCCGGAAGGTCATTCGCCACTCTTCGCTTTTGCTTTGCCGCCGGACATGAAAAGGCCGAGGGGCACGAGCAGCAATGCCAGGATGCCGGTGATGACGAAGGTGTCGTTATAGGCAAGCACCGCGCTCTGGGTCTGAAGAATCTGAAAGACCTCGCCGGGCGCCATCTGCTTCGCCACTTGAGCGGCATGCCCGAGGCTCATGGCAGCACCCTGCAGATCCTGCAACAGGACGTTATAGGGTTGATTGGTAGGGTCCAGATGTTCGCCCAGGTACTGCTGACGAATCTGCTCGTGGTTCGTGATCAAGGCGGTCGAGACCGAGATGCCGATCCCGCCCACCACATTGCGCGACATGGTAAAGAGTGCAGCGCCGTCTCCGTGCTCATTGTCCGGCAACGTGAGATAGGCGGCCGTACTGATGGGCACGAATAGCAGCGCCAATGCTGCCGTCTGGGCGGCACGAAAGATCCACAGGTGATAAAAGTCCAGATTCGGAACCAGATTGTCGGAGAAAAAGAGTGCGCTCGACAATGCCAAGCCGCCGGCAGCGATCACGTATTTCACCGGGACGACTTTCATGATCCGCCCGACCAGCGGGATGCATGCAATGAGCACCAGGGCTCCCGGCGCCAGGGCCAACCCCGCCCAGGTCGCCGTGTAAGCCAGCTCCGTCTGGGCGAACTGCGGAATAATGACTGCGCTCGCATACAGCACGAAGCCCATCAACCCTATCGCAATCGTGCCCAGCGCGAAGTTGCGATCGCGAAATACTCGTAGGTTCACCACCGGATTGCGGGCGTTCAGCAAGTAGACGATACCCACGATAAAGCCGACGAGGGAAACGCCGTACAGCATGCGGATGGTGCCGGACCCCAGCCAATTGAGGTCCTCTCCCCGATCGGTCGCCACGTCAAGGCACCCGAGCGCCATGGCTATGAACACGACGCCCCAATAATCAAACGGCGGGGCGCGTTTCGCTCTGCGTTTGCTCTCGGGAGACTCCTCGACCAGGTGCATGACCCCAAAGAAGGTGCCAATGCCGATCGGAATGTTCACCAGAAATATCCAGTGCCAGGAGAACTGATCGGTCAGATAGCCGCCGACCACCGGACCCAGAGCGGGCGCGACAATCGTCGCGATCGCGGTGATGGAGAATGCCGTCTGGCGCTTGTCGGGCGGGAAGGTGTCGAGGATGATTGCCTGCTGGGTCGGCTGCAAGCCGCCGCCGAAGAAGCCCTGCACTGCGCGGAACACCAGTAGTTCGCCAAAATTTGTCGAGATGCCACACAGAAGTGACGCCACCGTGAAACCGGCCACGCTCAGCAGAAAGTAGTTCTTCTGCCCCAGGCGCATGCTCAGGTTGCCGGAAATCGTCAGCACGATCGCGTTGGCCACGAGGTAAGTCGTCAGCGACCAAGTACTCTGATCGTTGCTGATGGCAAGCGAGCCGGCGATGTGCGGGAGTGCCACATTGACGATCGTGGTATCGAGGACCTCCATGAACGCGCCCATCGTGACGACGATGGCGATCAGCCACAAATTGGGGTTACCGCGCGAACCACTCACTTGACATATACTGTCGGCGCCACCGACAGTCCGAGCGGCAGAAAGGGCCAGTTCTCCAGGCCGTGATCGATGATGATCTTCACGGGTACGCGGCGAACGATCTTGACGAAGTTGCCGGTCGCGTTCTCGGCGGGAAACGTCGTGAAGCGTGCGCCACTGCCGCCCTGGATGCTCTCGACATGGCCGCTGAGGTGCAGATCAGAATAGGCGTCCACCTTGATATCGACCCGCTGCCCGACGCGCATCCGATCAAGTTGGGTCTCCTTGTAGTTTGCAACCACCCAGACGTTTCGGGTCACCAGGTAGAAAACCTGCTCGCCGGCCTGCGCGAACGTACCCAGATCGACATTGCGGCGCGTGATCTGTCCGTCCTGGGGCGCCGTGACGTCGGTATAGGAGAGATTTAAGTTTGCCTGGGCCAGGCTGGCGCGCGCCTGCTCGACCTGGGCTTTACGTTGTTTCAGTGTCGCTTCCGCCGTCTCGATGGTCTCCTTTACGAGCGCAGCGACCGATACCTGAGCCTCGGCCGACTGCACGGTTGCGGCGCTGGACCGAAATGCCGTAGTCGCCTGATCGACGTTGGTTTGCGTCGTCGCGCGAGGATCCACGTTGTGCTGGCGCTTTGAATCATTCTCGCTTTGCGCCATATTGGCGCGTGCCTGCGTCAATTGAGCCTGCGCCTCGGCAAGATTGGCCGGCGCCCGGACTTTTGTGGTGTGCAGGTCCACTTCGGCGCCTGCCTCCTGAGCCACGGCGGCGTCGAGATTGGCCTGGGCTTGGTCGCACGCGACCAGGTAGTCGCGCGGATCGATCTTCAGCAGCAGATCACCCGCATGGACAAACACGTTGTCGTTAATGTGGTTTTCCACCACGTAACCGGATACTTTGGGAGCGATCGACACCGCATTACCCTCGGTATAAGCATCGTCCGTACTCTCCTGATTGCGTGTCATCAGCCAAAGGATGAGCCCGGCGATCACGGCGATCACCGCGATGACGATCAGGATGATGATCGGCGTCCGGTTCTTGGGCTTCTTCTGTCCGTCGTCGCCCGGCTTATCCTTCTTGTCGCCGTTGCCCTTGTTCTCTGCCTTGCCGCCCTCATCGGCATTTTCTTCGCCTTTGTTCTTGTCGGTCTTCTTGTCGTCCTCGTCCTCGTCCTTGCCCTTCTCGTACTTGTATTTGTACTTGTACTTGTAAACACCGGGGACGCCTCCGCCATCCGGATCGCGAGACGATTTGCTGGGAGAAGCCTCCGCGCTGTTCTGTCGCTCACTGACTTCTTCGGTATCGTCCATCACTGAATCTTCCTGGGAAAAGTGACTCAGTATGTCGCCGCTGGCCAGTGCGTTCTGTCAGCAAAGCGGCAAGCTCGGTGCCAGAAAATATAGGACCACCGTGCCTGTCACGCGCCGCGGGCAACCCTTTTATCGCGCCCGCATTCCCAGGGTCTGTGCGCTATCGTACAGAATGAATGCGAACCGAAGGACCACACGGCAGGGTCATCCAGTGCCACCGCCTCTGCATCGATCCGCATGCGAACACCAGGATACCGAGCGTGCGCGGGTCCGCGCACTCGGGCTCCACTTTGAAATCTCAACGGGGCGCCATGCGGCGCGTTGGCTCGCTTTTGCCCCACCTGCCGTGCTATTGCTAGCGGGATGAATCACGCGAGGGACTGATGAACGACAACATGATCGGGCGGTCGCGCGAGCTCTGGAATGAGGACCTCGCGCCCACGGATGCCGCGCATCGCACTTGGACGGCTTACCACTACGTCACCCTGTGGATCGGCATGGTGGTATGCATCACCGGCTACATGCTCGGCGGCGGCTTGATCGACCAAGGATTCTCCGCCTGGCAGGTGGTTGGGATGGTGCTGGCGGGCAATACGGTGTGCCTAGTGCCGATGCTGTTGAACGCGCATGCGGGCGCCAAGTACGCGGTTCCATTCGCCGTGCTGGTGCGCACCTCGTTTGGCACGCGGGGTGCGAAGCTACCGGCTTTCCTTCGCGCCATGGTGGCTTGCGGCTGGTTCGGCATCCAATGCTGGATCGGCGGCAGCGCGATTTATGCCATCGGCAATATCATGAGCGCGGGTGCGCTGACGGGCAGCAAGATCCACTGGATCGGTATCGACGCAGGACAGCTGGCGAGCTTCGGCTTGTTCTGGGCGCTACATCTCTATTTCGTCGCCCGCGGTCCCGAGTCCGTGCGATCCATCGAAGTCTTTACGGCGCCGATCAAGATCCTGATTTTGTTGGCTCTCCTGGGGTGGGCTTACGTCCACGCCCACGGTTTCGGCGCAATGCTGCATGCTTCATCGCAGTTCGTGCCGGGCGGCCCCAAAGACGGCCAGTTTTGGAAGCTCTTTTGGCCAACCTTCACCGCGATGTGCGCCTTCTGGTCGACCTTGGCCATGAATATCCCCGACTTCACGCGATTTGCCCGCAGCCAGAGGGATCAGATCATCGGCCAGTCCATCGGCCTGCCGCTCCCCATGGCGGGACTGGCATTTGTCGGCGTTGCTGTGACCTCGGCCACCGTCACGATCTATGGAAAAGCGATCTGGGATCCGGTGGATCTGGCGGGCCGGATGGAAGGCATCGCAGTGGCCGTTGGCTTGGGGATCATCACGATCGACACCTTATGCGTGAACCTGGCGGCAAACGTGGTCGGTCCCGCCTACGACTTCGCGGCCATCTTTCCGCGCCACGTGAACTTTGCGCGCGGCGGTTACCTTACCGCAGTACTCGGAGTGCTGATCATGCCGTGGAAGCTGATCGAGTCGAGCGGCGGCTACATCTTCACATGGCTGGTGGGTTACGGCGCGCTACTCGGGCCGGTGCTCGGTATCATGATCACCGATTACTGGCTGGTCCGGCGCACACAGATCACAGTCGCGGATCTTTATCAGTCCGATGGTTGCTACTCCTATCGCAATGGCTGGAATCCGGCCGCCTGTGTCGCTTTCATCCTGGCGGTGCTCCCCAACATACCCGGCTTCTTGGCGACGGCATTTCCGCATGCATTCGCCGGCATACCCAAGCTCTTCACCGGAATTTATGATTATGCATGGTTCGCGGGCGTGCTGATCGCGGCGATCGTGTATGGCAGTTTGATGGCCGCCGGGCGCCACGCAACCGCGCCGACCACGATTGCATACGCATCTGCGCGGGGCGACTCTGATGCTGGTCAATGAACTCTAGGCGTCGTTCGCCGTGCAGCATCGTTCGCCATGCGGCGTCGTTCGCCGTGCAGCATCGTTCGCCGTGCAGCATCGTTCGCCGTGCAGCATCGTTCGCCGTGCAGCGTACTTCCAGTCAGCCCGCGGTTTAACTTAGATCACCATGCACGATGTCTGGGTCCAAGGCATGCCACGGAGCGCCATGGAAGGCGCGACCCGGCCGCGGCGGGTGCGCAACGCAGTGGAGCAGAGCCGCGAGCCGCCCAATAATGATCCGCTCATGCCGCTCTGACGATTACGCATTTCTGGTCGATT
>Ga0116229_10007468_pt1 | contig 17279 bp, 13 predicted proteins | sample S1TSphgellanicum_3_FD_87313 | JGI IMG/M metagenome (GOLD analysis project Ga0116229, IMG submission 87313) | Host-associated microbial communities from peat moss isolated from Minnesota, USA - S1T2_Fc - Sphagnum magellanicum MG | ecosystem: Host-associated > Plants > Peat moss > Unclassified... | reverse complement strand
AACTCGACCCTCTACCCCTTTCTAGAGTTGGAAGCCGGGAGCGTGCTACCAAGTTCAACTTTCCGCAACTTGACTTTGTGAAGCCCTCAAGTGGGTTTCACCCCGTGACTTGGGAGCGCGTCAATGTAATTGTTTGTGACAATTGTCATCAACATCATTGTTGGCATCATCATTCATGGATGATGTTTATCCACCACCATCCATTTTTCATCCACAATGTGTAAATAGGAAAATGTTCATGTAATGTGGCACATAAAAGCTTTCATGGAAGCTTTTTTTAATTAGGTCCTTAAACAATTGTAAATAGAGATAGTTTCCTTCATTAACTTAAGTTTGTTTCATACCAATATAAAGTACAACCTTATGTTTTAGCCTTGTTCTTTTTCTCATTTCATGTTTATAATCATTTCATGTTTCGAATAAAGTTCCATTTATGTACTTTTCTTACATATTTCTTAGTCTTCAACCAAAAATAGATGCTTGCACATATATATACAATGCACAAGAGGAGGTTAAGATGAAATTATCATGTATCCCCCCCAAGACTTGAATCAAGAAAAGCGTGGCATGGTTTAAATAGAAATCAAGGTGCTGCAGGAAAACATGATGAATAATACCAAATGTTGGCGGGAATTTGAATGAACTTTGATTTGAGGCAGAATAGATGGTATCCACCATTACAATTATTGCAAAATAACATCTGATCAGCATCGTCTGTCCTCTAACATACTTGACATGGATAGTCAAGTGGAGGAATCCAAGTCAACCTGATGATGGTAGGATCCAAGTTCGATAGGTGGCAGGGCGCACAATTTTTGGACTGATCTCAAATTATGTGTCCGTCAACTCCTTGTAACTCTAACACACCTGAAGGCCTGATCGCTTTAATCCTCAAGATAGTGCGATCGGAAAAAGTGTCTAGAATATCATTAGGCTGCCGCTAGAAATACACAAAGTCGCCAACATCAAATTGTCTCACCTTAGGTTTGTGATTGCCACCTTGTGTGTGTGCATATCGTAAGGTGTCTTGATGTTGTGCAATGGATAAGTTTTCCATGGCCATGGGCATAACCCTCTTGAATAGAGTAACCTTTTTTGCGATGACCCTAGCCCAAATGGTTGGGGAGTCCAAGTCCACAACCTGGTCCATTTGAGTAGCAATGGAAGAGGGTGGAATGGGATGTTTCCCAAAAAGTAGAAAGTAAGGAGCGAAATGAGACAAAGAGGCGTGTTTGGACATCCTATAACCCATGGCGATGTAAAGTAAGGCTAGGTCCTAATCTCTTTGTTCCTAGTGAAGCAAATCTTTCGAAGTCCTTTCTTGCATGTTTGAACCATCCTCTCCGCAAGGCCATCAGCTTGGGGATGATCCCTTGAAATCCAGCGATGGTCAATGAGAGCATGATCAAGTAGGTCTTGGAATTTTCCTCTGAATTCTAATCCTTGATTAGTAAAGCATTTAGCACAAGCCTCAAACCTACTTTGGACTTGTTGTAAGAAAGTCTAGCTGGTGTTGTGTGATGACTTGTTCAATAGCGCAACAAACTTGACCCACTTTGAAAAATGTTCAATCATAATATGATGTAGACATTACCCCTGGAGGTCTATGGTAATTTTCCAGCTAAATCTTATGACCAGCGATAGAACATGCCCTGAATAGGGAGTGGAGAAAGTGTGAGTTGTCGAAAAGAGAAAGAAGTTCTCACTCTATCATGATTTAAATGTAGGCATGTTTTTGTTATAGTTTGTCATAGTTGTTGTGCATTGTGAAGAATATTAGGTTGTGATAGTTTTCATGCCCATGACAAGGTCAAACTACAATGTCCATAAAATCTTGTAACATTATAATTGTTTTGCAAGCCTTCAAGATGAAAGGTTCATGTAATAAAATTTAATATACCTTTATTAAAAAGGAGTTGTACTTGGTGATTATGAACATATATTGTCATTTGGAGAACTTTTGTTATTTTATCTTTGTAGTTTTGTAACAATACGCAAAGATTACACAAATGGACTTACTAAATGAAAAGTCCTCAATGAACAACCCAAAATTCAAAAATCATGGTGGTCAATCATAAAACACATCTCCATGCCATTTCAAACACAAATTGGACTATAATGGACTTTTGAAAGCCCCAAAATGAGTTAATTCTCTACAGTTCATTTCAACATGAAAATGATACATTTTTAAATTTTAAATTCATGGACATTGAATATAAAAATAAATTGTAAGGTTAGCTCCTTCTCAATTTTGGAAAATTTTGACTTTTTGGTCAAGGATGGAGATCACAAATGACGATGTCACTTGCCACATATTTTGACAAGAAGGAATCAATGGATATTGTGTTTGTGATGTGAAGTGATTAGGGTGTAGTTTAATACAATTGAAGAATTGGCACTTTTTCATTCACTTCATGTTCAAATGTTGTGTTTCATCATATGTATTTTGTTACAAGTGAATAATTAAAGCTTCCCATTCACTTTCATTCAAGCAAAAACAAAAAATGTCATGACATGATTTTTCACATCATTAATTGTAACATACTATTTTATGGGCATTGAAGACTTCAAGAGCTTAGAATTTGTTAAGTAATTAAATTACCTAAGTGCATATAGATGGAAAATAAGAAAGCAAGACAAGGGAAAGGAAACCTATAAGAAGTTGAAATGCAATTTGGTATGTAATGAGTAATAGATTGACATAAGGTAAGTCAACATGTAGAGAGATGACATATCAATATGTAATAAATTGACATGTAGTAGAATTGGGTGTATGTACTTTAAGGTGGTTCATTTTTTGAAAAACCGAGAGTCCACAAAAGTCCATTCTACACTATAAAAATTCTAAATTTTTCTAGTATCATGGGCTCAATGGTAATAAGGTTCATACATCAAAAGTAATAAAGTCCACATTAATAGAAGCCCACTTAAATATTCTAAATATATACACCTTTAAAAAAAAGAAATTTGAAATTTGAGAAAAAAAAATTATGTTAGGGACTTATGAAAATATGGTTCAATTTTGACCATTCAAAAGTTCCAAATTAGATTGTGACTATGATTTTTGAGAGAGGACTTTCATATAAAAGTTTATTATTTGATGTTACATCATATATCCATTGAATCATTATACATCATTTGGAATGGAATTCAATATGAACCTTTTTATTTTCTACCATTCCAGTCTATCAACCGGTCCATGTTGTTGTATTTCAAAAATCCATTGTGAAAAGTGGGTGCGCTTTTATTGAAAAGTAATTACATAAATATTAATCAAGTTGTTAATGTATAATCAATTTCAAATTCTCAATTTGATAAGTTTTATTATTTGTTAAAGGTGTTCAAAGAAAAAGTATTTTGCAAAATTAGCATCATGATTCAAAAAATGAGCCACCTTAGTGTGCATTCACCTAAACTACTAATAAATTACAAGTTGGTTAATAATATTTATGTTGGCATGCATAGATATCCAATCCCTTAACAAACTGAAGAGTAGCCAAGTCAATAATGATAGTTGGTCATAAAAAGGTTATAATTTCTTTGAGTTAATATAACTATTGCATCATGATTATAAAAGGGGAAAGACATATTCATTATCAATTGGCATTAGGGAGATGGATGTCCAATGGTCTAATTTTGTGATGTTCCACATGATACAACAATGATTTTGTCATAAAGTGAATCTACATGGTGTGTGGGTGTGTGTGTGTTGTGTATTTTGATGGTGTTTAACGAGTTTGTGAAGGAGTATCCTTGAACATTATTGACAAAAGAAAGAAAGGTTTGAATATGAATATATTATCATGTGTATGTGAAATATAAAATGTTACGTTGGGATACATATTTTAATTCCCAGTGGAGATAGGAATATGAAATTAGTAAATAGTTCGGTATTGCTTATGAAGAAGATCTTCATAAAAGATGAGTAGTTGTAATATAATTGAAAAGATTTATGGCCTAGCCCAACCACGTAGGTGTTACTTAGGTTGGAGTAATGGGTAATATCTCAAATATCTATACTTTTATGAACAATATTGCAAAGATCTATACTTTCGCAAGCAATACATGAATATAACTAATAAAATTTTAGGTTGGACAATCACCTTATAAATATCTACCTCACAATTTATAATTAATAAATTGAAATTTATAATCTATATTAATGGAAGTCCACATGATTTTATAGAAAATTTATTTGATCATGGAATTTTCATTTGATATTTTTGGATTCCAAGAACAAGTGAAAATATGTATTAGTAATTTAATCTTATGTCAATTTGATTGTCATCGGTAATGTGGACTAACACAAAGCCCAAGTTTGTTTTTGGTAAGAAATGTAATGTTTTCTTCAATATCTTATCCATTTGACATGATTAGCCTATTTCACATATATATAAAAAATAATGTGGTAATGGCCAAGCATATGATCTTCATTGATAGCTTGTAAAATATATTGCGAATGATTTTATCTTTTTTGTTAGGTAACCAATCATGTTTTCAACATTTGGACATAATGATTTGCCTTTAACAATCATCCATAAATCTTGTGCTTGAAATTCAAATTCCATTTGGAGTTTTTAGAAAAAATAAGTTAGTACCATTGAAATGTTTCATAATCATGAATTTGTGTTGGTTTTGATTCCATATTTGAAGTTGATGTGTGTGAAAAGTTTTCATTTTTCTTCTTTTGAAAAGAAATTGACATCTATACACAATAGACAAACCTTCAATCAACACAAATAACAAAATTGTTTCAAAATCTTTCCATTACAAACAAATATATATTTGTGCAGGATATACAAAGTTTAAGCAACAAATAATCAATTTTAGAAATCTTCAAATACATGCAAAAACACCCCCAAAAAATTGTCTCAATTAACATAATACAAATATAATGTTTTGTGTTAAAAGCATTGTTAAATGATGAAAAAAATTGAAATTGAAATCTATGTGTGACTAATATTGGAGGTTTTTAAATAGATGAACCTTAAATGGACAATTTGTTGAGTTCACCCAATTTTTTTCATAAATTAAATATTTCATCATGATTGATTTCGTGTAATCAATCAACTCCTTTTCACCTAGTTGCCTTCAAAATTTAGTAATTTTTATTTCAAAAATTCCAAGGAAACATGAAATTAATGGTGGCAGATTGTTTTGTCGTGCCTAGCAATGGACTCATACATTGATGAAAAGATTTAATGGAGGGTCCATTTGGTGAATTTGGTTGTTAGATTTCAAATTTGACCCAACTTCCAACAAGTTGCAATTTTGGCTATGTTTGCCACCTAATCATCATCCTCTTTGTCATTAAATCCACTTGCACCAATACCTTCCAAATCAACAAAATAATGACATATATCCTACTAATCATTTGCCATAGTTATTCCCAAAATTTCCTGTAGTTACAAGTCATCAATTGCAATTTCTATGCTAGTTGGTTCTTGTACATTATTGAAGTTTTTAGGTGGATGCATTGCATTGAAGTTCAATGGCTATATTTCAGTTCTTTTGAACCCCTTTCACATGTTGTATGGTGTAAGAGTTTTTTTCAGCACCAATGAAACCGATTGTGTCAAATCTTTTTTCTTCATAATTCTGCCCTTGTTTGCTATGTCCAAATATCTATGTATGCCCAAAATGTGGTCTTCAATCGCTTGAAACAAAAAAATCTAATGGTTACAATGTGTAAAATGTATGTGATGGCAAAGTGATCAAGTCCAATTATACTTTCCTTGTTGCTTGGACAATATTGACCATGACATGGAGTTGTGGCATTAAAAATAAGTAAGTTTTTTTCTTTGGAAACATGTTGCCTTTGTGTGTGTTGTATTGTTACAATGAAGTGAAAAATCCATGTTGAAAACAAACATGTAGTCATCCATGCACACAGCTGCATAACCATTGTAAAGTCATTTTCATATCATTTGATGTAATTATGTTTGAATGGTTTACCTTTAAAAATGTAGATGTTGAGAATTGAATCACCATGCGCATTAATGTACATTATGAGAAATCATGCCCATTCGAACCACATTGCTTTGCAATTAAAGCTCCAAAATAATTAATATATAACTACACTACAACTAAAACATGTAAATATAAACAATTAATAAATAAAATGCCATGTTTAAAAATCAAGGAGTTGTATTATAGTTACAACTTAGTTGCAAATGGGACACATGTACAGTGTAATGTATGCATCATACATACAAATGTAGTCAATCATGTTTGACTTTTTGGCAAGTTGCACTTTAGTTGCGTGTGACAACTACATTACAATTGGTGTAGATGTAGCATCCAATCAGTAACTACATTGCAATTGGTGCATGGTGTTAACACATATGATCATGTCATATGTACCCATTACCACGACCCATAAAATATGACACTTGTAATTAGTTGTCAATTATGATTCTCATCGATACAAGTTATGTCAATATGTTGCCACTATAAAAATATTATTTTTTTAGTATTTTATGATTATTGTTCAATTGTCAATAGATTAATAATTTTAAAAATTCATATTTAATTTTCAATATTTAATAATGAACTAATTTTCAATAACTTATTATCTATTACATATTAATTCAAACAATTAATTTAATTATAAACAAGTTAATTTAGACAATCGATTTAATGAAGTAACGAAATAATTTTTAAAATTAAATTGATTCATAAAAATATTAACTTCAAATAGTTAATTATCAATTCGAAAATTTAGATAATTAATTAATTGATAATTATGTATTCTACCTAGATTCATATATTATATATAATATTTTATAATTTAGTCTTTTAAATAATATAATATATGAATTAATACGTAAATTACTTAATTATTATGAACTTATTAATTAGACTCAATGATTAAGTATTAATCTGAATTAACAAGTCCAATTCAAATAATTAGTTAGTAACTTAATTCAAATAATTAATTATCCGAATTAAATACCTAAAAATTAGTTATCTACATTCACTAATTGGCTAATTATCTGAATTAGAATAAATAATTCTGATAATTAATTCAAAGGATAATTTAAATAATCTATTTTGGGTATCCATATGATTATTTATCCGGATTTTATCTAAATTCAGATTTTTAATATCTGATAACTAACTAAGTAATTATTTGAATCAGACCGATTAATTCAAAAAAATAAAATTATTATCTCAGATTATTATTCCACATATATAATTATCAAATATTTATGTATTTATTTGTACAATTTACAAAATTAAAAATAAACACAAAGATGTGAGAAACCTTTTTCTAGTTGCAACCCATTTTGCAACTAATGTGCAACTACAAGATTTAGCCCATAAATTTTGTCTTTGAATGTCATCTCACAAGTTATATAAAGAAGGTGTCTTTTTTTGTGTGTTCACATTAAAATACATGTGTCAATATGGGATGAATTCAAAATAGCTTAACCTAAAAACAAAACATAAAATAAAATAAAAATATTTACATGACTATTCTTTACTTCACCTACCCTTTTACTTTCTTACCTATCCTTTTACTTTCCTATTTACTTGCCTACCTAGGTAAGTAAGTAGCTAGTCCTATTTTTTACTTATCTACCTAGGTAGGTAAGTAGGTATGTTGTGTAGGTCAGTAGGTATGTTTAGGTCACAAGGCTAGTTACAAATCACCCCATTTTCTCATAGTGCTAGGAAAGTATTGACCATTATCTTTCATTTGGAGTGATGGAATGCACTAATTTGAATCGATCCTTGGCAACAAAACGTGCCACCATTATGACTAACATATGCATTAGACTTTCATAACAATTCCATATCCTACTTGCACATTATTGTGATTTATAAACATGCTACATGTTGTAGAATGTTGCAACATTGCAGTAAGGCACAATCCTTTTGCACATACAACTTCAAGGCCTTGAGCTATACACAATGAAAGGTCTAGGTTACATTTCTTGAACCATCACAACCAACCTCAACTTGAGATTCCATTTTGGAAGGGACTCAACCTTTCTTATGTGATTTTTGCTACCTTTAGTTACAACAACATAAAAGTGACGAGATGCCCTATCCTTTGCATTTTTTAATGTAGTTTACAAATGCAAATTCTTGTGCATTGTATAAAACCTTTACCTTTCCTCTGTGCCTAATCATTGTCATGCCATATAAGTGATTCCTTAAGGAGGTGATAAACACCCCCCATAATCATGTTATAGAAGTTATTTTCAATTCATCTTCAATAGCCACCATTACATGTTGTAAATTAATATAAAACCAATTGCCATCTTTCTTCAAAGTTTGTTTTTGTGTGTGTAGTTTGGTTGATTCCCATAATGGTGCATGCTCATTTGATGCTCATGAATTTTGGCAAAAATATGTGCTTGAATCTTGTTGTGCAAATCACTAGTTCATTACTTGCATGTTTTGACAACCATCATGGTTGTCAAAACCTGTGTATGATGGATTGTTTGGTTGCATCTAATTAGGCTAGAAGGTCATAGATGGAGGGTTCTCCTCGCCACGGGCCCATTGTTCACAAGATGTAGCATCATGTTCATGTTCATTATTTGAACTTTGCTAAAATGCATGTTCATTTTCGATGTCATCATCTTCAATTTCAAGTAGAAACTCAAAATTTGACATGCTATCCATTTTGTCGTAGGTAACTTGTTCAATGTGTGGCACAAGATAGATTGTGATTAACAAGTTGTGAAGCTTGCAACTTCAAATGCAACTTGACATGTCTTTAGTTGTGTGAAAGATAGCTAATATATTTGAAATGGGCAAGTGTTGTTTCTTTCTATGTTTTAAACAATTCTTTAATTCAATTAATTATGTGTCAAAAATGTACTAATCAAGGTTTAGAAATTGGTGGCCAATCATTCTTAATAGAAAATGCACTGGTTTTATAAAATGAAGATTCGTCGCCCTTGTAGGAAAGTGAATAAATGTGCTTGGAATGGTAAGGTATTCTCTTTATTCATGACTGAATGTCTGTTTTGAATCATTTAATTGTGCCTTGAAAATCACTAATTAGTTCAAGTAAACCATCTAATGTCATTTTGAAATAAATTGAAAATCAGATTTTGTAACCATGGGGAAGGCTTGAATCTCTTGTGAGTGACAATTTTGGGGGCCTTTGACAAGAATTGTTGGAGGTTGAAAAACAATGAGGATTTAGATGGTTGGATCCACAAGCAAGCAATGAACCCCCTTGGTTGTTACCCAATACTAAAGAGACCAGTGGCCAGACCATCTAGAGGTTGAAGTGTAAAAGTTCACTTTTCTGCACCACCCCTTTGAGTGGATGGGTTAGTCGTGACTTGTGGGGATGGTTAGGAGAAGCGTGGAAAGACTTGAGCCCTTTAAGAGAATCTAGCATACATCACCGTCGCTTTGAAATGCGTGGCCAATCTGGGGCCATCGGATGGCGTCCAAAGGCTTCCTTCTTCAAATGATGCCAAATGGAATGCAAAGAACTCAATGCTGATTGGTGGATATAAATGCAGAGAACGTACCAAAAGCAACAGAAAAAGCAAACTCAATTCAACAACAAAAGCGAATTTTTGTAAGGGACGTGGCACTCAATATTGACGCAAAGTGCAGAGTTTCAAAATGGAGGGCTGCCAGGCCTCCGTCAAATTTGCCTTTTTTGAAACGTGGAGATCCACGACTTTGCCTGTTTCGAAAAAGGGACTTTGCCTGGATTCCTTTGTACCTAAAATTCCTTGTTGGATAGGTATCTAGTTTTTTTGGCCCTAAGGAATTCCATAAATTCTGTAAAGCAGGTCAAGGTCTTCTTCTTTGTATGTGAACCTCCCCAGGGGCAGTTCATCGGGCAGGGCAGCCTCACTACTAACCACACGGTCCGGTGGGAGCACAGACTGCCAACTGCCTGCCTGGGTGATAATGAGGCTGATTTCCTGCTGCCCTGCCCGGAAAACTGCTGTGTATCCCCCTGGGACATAGTGCTGACCACCTTCCCCCCCCCTCCAGTCATCACTGCAGAGCTTTCGCCGTTCATTCTTTATGGCGGGGCAGGTGTGGTCAGGGATAGCTATTGGTGGTTTTTCAAGTAAGCTTACTTTCTCGTAAAGCACTCACAGAACAATTGTACTGTATGTGGAGGGCACCTTATATCCATGAATTTCTAACTTAGAGATTGGGATGGATATTTTGCCTACTCCTCAAGGATGGGAGGGAAATTATGTTTACTTATAGGTGTAAGAACCGTCCCACTATTGAGGAGTAGGCATAAGAACCTTCCCATTCATACACATTGTGATCTACATAGGTTTGGTTCATGATAAATTTTGCCTTGTGCTTCATGATAAGTAAAGTCCATAGGTGAGGGTTATTTCCAAAATGCAAGGCCAGACTCAGCTATCGGCTTGTCCTAGACCCCCTTATTTTGAGAATGCCCCCACCCTAGGGCTTTACCCTACACATAAGGGCATCAACATTACATGTAAAGAACTTTTAAAAAAATTCCTTTGTAATTTCAGTCACCTCCCATGACAGAATATTGGTTGAAAACAAAAAAGGACCTTCCACTCACAGCAAGATCCCAGATTAGCAAAAGTTCTTTTATGCAAGGTAAGGCCCCTCTTATTTCTTCCCGGGGTCAGAGGACCCAGGAAGAAGAGGGGCCTTGGCTGGGTCATCCAACTCAGGAAAAGCCTCAAAATCGTTCCTTAGCTTATATGTAAAGCACTGGCTTCATTTTCACAGTGTACTCAGAGGGAACCTTATAACCATGAAAGTTCCTCTGCCGAGAGGAGGAACTTTTCAGACTTTAGAATGTTCAGTAGCTGTGCTTTATGCGATATAATGCTTGCGGGAGGGCGTTCTCACAATAACGGGTTGCCTCGGCTCGGCCTCATGCGAGCTGAGAATGCCCTCCCCCTAGGGCTTCACCTAAAAGCTCGCCAAGTATTCCAAAAAATATTCAACACGTGGACGTTGAAGTCTGGGACACACACATAGACCAGGGGGCGAACGTGGAAACTGCCATGTTCGCACACGTGACAGACGACCACTCCCTTTCATCACAGAAAGCGCGTACATGTGGCGCGCCACGTACGTCATCCTTAGCCAACCTACTTACTAGGCGCTAGGTACCTACGTAGAACCACGAGCCTACTTGGTAGACATACGGCATCTCAGTCTGCTAGTCAATGGGGGAATTCGTCAAAATTGGAGGCAAAAGGCCGCTCCTCCCAGCCGCTATTTTCCAATGAAAAAGAGCCAGGGGTCCCCCCGGGGGTGGGGGGAGGGGTGGGCGGGTATGGGGTGCGGGAAAAATGAGAGGAGGTAATTTCAATTCTCAACAATATTAGTACGTACACAGCTGACATTTGGTGTTGTAAAGAACAAGTCACAATGTTCGGAGCAATTCCAGGTACAAAGTTACAGCTGGAACGAGAACAAGGCAATTCCGAACTTGGATTACAAAAACTCTTTCACCAACGAACAGGAGATTCTATTTTGGAATCGGTGATTCGATTGTCTGCTTTTCAGCTTCTGTGCTTGCGTGCTTTTCGAGTTTTCTTGTGAAAACGGTTTGGCGATTGTGGTGTCTGCTGCTGTTGCTGCGAGGAGTTTACAAGCGACGAGGAGGAGGAGGAGAAGGAGGAGAACAGGAGAGAGAGAGAGAGAGAGAGAGAGAGAGATACACACACACACAAGGGCGAGCCAAGAAAGCGAAAGGGGTTTGCGGAGTTAGATGGCAAGTGTAAGGGCTGTTGTCGCTCTTCATCAGACTGCCGTAGCGGCTGGTTTGGCGTCGTTACCGCAGACTGAAGGCCTGGGAAGCTTGATCTCATCGGTGGTGGCACGCAGAAATGTCTCGTGTTCGTTGCGGCAAGCAATAATATCGGCTGATTTGTGTGGACTGGCAGCCCAAAGAAGATGCGGCTGTTCTTGCACAAGTGCTGTTTTAGGAGTTAAGCTCCTGAGGAGGGTCAAGGGGGGAGTTAGAAATGCGAGGGTTCTTAGATCTGGGTCTTGTAGGTGTAAAGTAAGCGATGGGGTGTCGGGGAGTGAGGAGAAGAAGAGTGGAGGAGATGGGGAGGAAGATCGAGAAGGTTTGGCTTCTGACATCACGCGGATTCTTTTGAGCACTTTGACGGATGGAGAGAGGGCGCAGTCGAGTGCGAAGAGCGAAGTAGGGAAAAGTAAGGGGGTTCAGAAGGCTTTGCTGCCACGTATGTGCACCTTGAGAGCGTTCGGCGATGGAGGGGAAGGAGTGATGAGTGGATTGGAGGGATCCTTGTTCGAACTCGTGGCGGCGAACGTTCAAGCTGCGGCGCAGTTGCGGAGTTTCGAGATCCTGTCAGGGCGGTTGGCTATGATGGCGTTCTTCTTAGCGATTGCAGTGGAACTGGTGACCGGCAACAGCGTGTTCAAGGGCATCGATGTGAAGCAACTGGCGGAGTTCGCCGCTCTATCGGCCTTGGCCACTCTTTCTGCCGCCGCCTTCGCGTTCGCATGGCGTGCCAGAAGCGATGTGGCGAAGTCGTTGTCCAAGGGAGCCATAGACCTGGTGGATTCTGCCCTGGACAAAGTTGTCGACGGACTTTTCTATGATGAGGAAGAGGCGCTCAAGTGAAGGGCAACCGACCGGTGCGTCACGAATCACCTCGATCTCTCAAGCGCTTCACAGACGGATCTTTGGTAAGGAGGGAACACTTGAAAGGCCTCCTCAGCAAGCAGGGGTTTCCAATTAGGTGATTTCTGCTTCCAGGGTGAAGCTCTGGAGTTGATACATATGAGTGGGTTGTCTCAAAAGGAGAAGAAGCCCTTGAAAACTCAACAAAGTTCCAAGGACAGGAATTGCAGGAAAAGAATCTGATGGGTGCTGTTCATCTGGCAGAAATCTCATGGTAAAGCCCGCAGAGAGTTTCAACTCACATGTTGTAAAAGCTGTAGATAATAAGTATGAAAAATTCAGACTTTTTTTTGCTGCACAAGCCACATACTATGTGCATTCTTGAAAGCTTTTTTGATTGAATCTGCTGCCAGATGAGCAGATGAACAGCAGCTGCTGTACAACCTACTGACTACTCTGCAGTTTATTTATTGGCTACAACTGTATCATGCTTGTGTGCCCCTTCTTCAGCTTCACCTTGACTTAGTTTTGTGGCAACAAGCTGCTATCCTGAGTAGACTGAAGACAGCAGGGTAGTACTGGATGGCATCGTAGGAGACTCAGATATACTCCATGTCTATGTACACACATTCTTTGAATAACAATTTAAGCTTTATCATGCCAAAGAGATGATGGCAGATCCATGGTTGTGTTTGTGTAATGAGCACATGGATTGTGTCTGTCACAGATGCACTGATAAGCTGAGATTTGGAATAGGTTTCATTTAAAACAGACAACCATCTGGAAATTTGGACAGGTGGTATGTGTTTGGTTTTCCATGATTGCGGTGCTCATTGGGTGTTGAACAATAGATTGTCATCTTGAGGATCTTGCAGGATGTGTGCATGAATGCTTGAGGTACTTCAGAAATTGAAGCTATCACAGAGCAATTGAAATGGTCTAGGCTTTGACTGTTCTAAGGTACTTGTTGATTTCTCAAGTACCTCAAGCATTCAAAGACTAGACCATTCCAAAACATTCAGGTAGTTCACAAAGAGTTGGCTTTCAGATTTCAGATGCCTGTTGCCAAACGTGGACATGCAAGACAGATTCTCAGGACTAAGGGGGTTCTTGCTAATCATCTGTAAACAGCTTTGTAGACTTTATTCTGTTCATTATTAATTCATAATGCAGCAACCTCAAAAGCTTGTTCTTGCTCAAAAGTTTTCTTGTTTGTTCAAAAATTGAGAGATATTCCCCATTTTAAGCTGTGGTTGGTCTTTCACCATGGTTACAGAGGCAAGTGTACAAAAGGAGCAGACAATAACAAATAACAGGCTAGACAACATAGCAAATGTGTTTTGGTGAAACAAATTGAGTGACGGCTTGCACAATCAGACTCAAAAGCCCAGAAGAAGAGCTGGCATCTCATGTTGCCCCATCTGCAGATTGTAAGCTTTATCAATAGCAAAGCCACTTTCTTATGGTAGTCCTCACACCAGATGAAAACCTCCAAAGCTGAATTCCATTTTGTGACTATATCACACACTAACTAATGGATCTCATTCGAGGTGCAAGCCTGCCTGGAGTCACAAAGATTTCAGGTTGCAATTTGCATTTAGTAGCAAACTGTTTGGCCTCAAATCCCAATGCAATGAATTTCTCAATTTCAGATGTTTGAGATGTAGATGGACAATCTGTTTCCAAGCATTTTGTTAACAAAGATTGGAATTCATATGTGGAAACCCGCTATTCAGGATTGTTACTTTCAATATTGGGTGACATGCTTGAAAATTATTCAGATGGTAGGACATAAAATCCATGGTTGTGATACATCATAGGGTATAGATAGGATGTAATTACAAAAGTGTAAGATTTACAATTTGCATTTACAAGGTGAGTGTCAGAGATCACAAGCCTGGGAACTTTTATATAATGATAGTCTAAAAATCCTAAATTCTCAAACCATAAAACTGGAATTTGTGGAAAGTAAATGATTTTGGTGAAGATGCATGTGAGGGTTGAAGTCAGCATTTGCAAGTTTGGATGTCTGTTCAGTGCTGCCATACTCTATTTCCTTTGCCTTCCATTCCTTGAATGCATAATTCCAACTTGAAAGATGCCAAGTAACTTCATGTATCTGAAAGGAGGAAGATATTGTAACCTCAAAACATGGCTGTAAGGGTTTGAACATACTATGCTCACTGCTGGGTAGAACATTTATTCTTGCTGAGTGAGAACTTCATACTGCTGCATTGACAATTTGTGTGCTTTTGACAGTATGGGTTATTGTGGCTGGTGATGAATGAGGAGGTGGGAACTGCAAGTTCTGGAAGCATCTGGTCTTGTGCAATATCAGTTGTGAGGTACTCTGGAGGGGTTTCTTCTGGGATGGTTTTTTGGGGAAAGAACAAGAAGAGAGTAGGGGGTAAGTGAGAGACAAGCAATGTGAGGAAAATCAGCTATACTCATGGAGGTCTTCAAATTTTTGTGTGGAAGAATAGAAGACTAGAAGATGCTTGTTTTTGTGGCTAAGTCATGAATGTTCTGCCAGAAAACATAATAATATTTTTTAGCAACATACCAAATGCACAGACTCTGAGCAGCTTCCTTGCAATGTGATTTTATCAGATATTGTGTGTATGAGAGACGTCTGTATGAACACATCTAGTTTTGAATTTTGGATGCAGAGAGTTCATCAGCTGGTGTGGACAAGGTCGAGTGCAGGTGATTGGTGCATGGATGAGTGCAATAGTTGTCTGATTGCCCAGCTTATGTCTTTGCACATCAGAAACTGAACTTTATTTTGGGTGATCCTCAATTTTATGTCAATGTGCATTTGCTTGCGGTGTTCATTGAGGGGAGCTGTCTGAGTGGTATTATTGATGCACAAGTGATTTCTATGGTCACCTGTGAATGGGAGTGAGGCTATAAGACACTTCTGTCATTTTTCTGCTGCATGACTGAATTGTCTCCCTTCCCTCCTATGTGAAGAACTCATGGTGACCATCTGCATGTGTTGATTTTTAGGGAATTGGGTAAGGGAATTATAGTGGTCAGCTGGCTATGAGGGTGTCAATGCAATTTTGGTGGGTGGCATGCTTCAAATGTATGTAATTGTGCAATGTTGGCGAACCAGTCCTTAAGGGCAGAAGCTGAGAATGGCCCAAAGCACTTTCTATTGAGTGCAGAATTAATGTCTTTGCTGGCTGTCCCAGACACCTTGGGTTATGAGAGTTTCGTGAGAAGGTGTGAGGGTAGCAGACATAGACAAACCAGAGAATTGGGTGAGGGTGAGTAAGTCACATCCCCTTACTTTTTGGTCACAATGTGTTTTGTTAGGTTTGGACAAGACTTGTGAGACCTGAAAGTTGGAAACAAGAGTGTTACGATAGCTCTGGAATACTTTTCAGGGTTTATTTAAGAAGAGTTCTTGTAGAGAAGGTGTGCTACTGAATCTATTTCCCTGGGATATCAGAATGGAACAACAATGGAGATTGCATTGTGTTAAGTTGGAAACAAGATGGTTTACAATAGTGCTGAAATACTTTGCTGGGTTTATTTAAGAAGAGAGTTTCTGGAGAGGGTGTGCTACTCTATCTATTTCCCTGGGATGTTGGTATGTAACAACAACAAAGATTGCATTATGCATACGTGTTTTCAGTTGTGAATATCATGAAGTATTATCCCGTGTTGTTGAAATATTGGTGTGTAATATTTGTAGGTTGTCTTTCATCAGACATGTGACACAAACTACCATGTATCTTACAAACTATCATGTTGGTGGGAATTGATTATATGGTTGACATAAACACATATAAATCAAAGAGATTGATTATACGAAAATTATGACAATGAGTAAGTTTTAGTTGTTTTGTGTTGGAATGTTGGAAGTCAGTGTTGAGAACATTATTCGATATTGTCATGAGTGTGGAATAGAAGATTATAAAGAGGTTTTATGTGCCTCCACTTTTGGTTATAAGGGTTTGATTCAATAGGCTACATCTTTTTCATTTTGCAGGATTTAAGTTCCATTATACCAAAATTTTGCAAAATAGAAGGCATTTTGGCAACCTTGTGTGATCCAATCCAATTTGACAGCCTTCAAGGGGCTTAAATTTACCCTGTTCTTCCCCCTTAGGTACCTTACGTTCACCCAGAATGGACCCAAGTTAACTACCCTTACTTGACTAATATATGTGCAATTTTATTTACCATTACAAAGGTGAATATATTGATTAACCCAATATATTACATGTAAGCAAGTTCCAGCAGTGATTGTTTTTGTGGTGAATTTTCATCATTTTCACGAGGGATAATTTTTTTCAAATTCCCTGCTTTTTGAAAAAAATTTGCCGAAAAAGGGAATTTTGTATAAAAAGTCACCAAAATTTGCTACATGAAAGGGTGCTTATGATTTTTCTACTTTCATGTTTTGAATATCACTAAATTTGGATAAATATTCTTATGGATGATTGCCTCATGAGCAACATCACAAAATTGAAAAGGAAAAAAAAAACCCTGGACAGGTTTTCCCCCCCCCCCCCCCCCCTCTTATTTTTTTTTTTATTTTTTTTTTTTTTTTTATTATAAATTTATATATTTATGTAAATTTATAAAAAAAATGATATATATAGAAAAAGTAAAGAAGGGGGGGGGGGGACAGGGAAAACCTGTCCAGGGTTTTTTTTTTCCTTTTCAATTT
>Ga0116229_10007467_pt1 | contig 17280 bp, 17 predicted proteins | sample S1TSphgellanicum_3_FD_87313 | JGI IMG/M metagenome (GOLD analysis project Ga0116229, IMG submission 87313) | Host-associated microbial communities from peat moss isolated from Minnesota, USA - S1T2_Fc - Sphagnum magellanicum MG | ecosystem: Host-associated > Plants > Peat moss > Unclassified... | reverse complement strand
CTCGGCTATGGGAACCTGCATGTGAGCCTCAAAACATAGCTGCATATGATTCTTAGCCTATCTAAGCCCCCACTTTCTGCCCCATTGATTATCCATTATCTCAGTAGCCCCTTGATGATGTATCCAGTGCTCGAACATTCTCCATCTCCTAACCTGGACTTGTTAGGGTTTAAAGCCAGCAGTGGTCTTTGGTATAAGTGTAACAATTAAGAAATTTTCATAGCAAACACCACACTGGCTAAGAAAGTATTGCTGATAGAATGACATTGGAACTGCAACTGTATCTATGCTCCTGGCATTGAAAAATTAAAATGAAATGAAGCTTACACTCACAAACTTGTTGCAGCTTGCATCAGGATACTATTGACCTATTTTTTATTAGCTATGTGTCTTGATTGCTAGTCAACATCATGAGACATGACTGAGTCTCCTGTTGGTTCTGGAAATGTGACAGAAAGTCAGGATGCAGATTGTGCATGATTTATTACCTGAATTTTAGGCTGGTTGTCAGGTACTGACATCAACATTCGTGAATGTTGGGAGTTGATGAAGTCACAGGGTAGTCATGGTATCTTTTCACTGCTATTTGTGATGAAGGTGAGATGGTCTGACAATTTGTGAGCAACTCTCACAAGGTGATGACTGTACTCATTTCTCATTATACCCTCAAAGTGTTGTTGTGGAAATTTCTCTGGACAATTGCGTAGAGACATAGTATGGTATAGTTGCCTTTAGAACATGTGATTCTGGGTTACACAGCTAGAAGCATAATGTATTGTAGATGTATTTGTAGTCTTGATCAAGTTCCTGGAGCTGCCAGAATTTGCAAGACTGATCACAATACCATGGACACCTGATTCTGTAAATTCAAGCAAAGATCTAACTTGAACTGCATGCAATGTTCAAGCTCAGATCTTTGCCTGACATGCTTCCAGCTTTGTACCTCCAGCAGCCATATGATTCTAGCTCAGATGCCAGAATAATTTCAAACCACTTGAGGATTCCGGAATCAAAAACACAGGAATGGCACTCTCTGAACATGCTAAGAGGCTGGTATGACCTCATTTCCCTACCAGGCAGGTATTGGTATGTGGTCAGTATTGGATCAAGTCATACCAGTCTGGTGAGTTCTTTGATATGAGGACCAGTATCTGTCTATATAGCAGGGCTCCTGCCTGGTACCCACCAAACATGGAGCATACTGATCGAAATTATATTAACATTCATAGCATTTCCAAAACAAGTCCTTTGATGATAACCCAAGTGCTTGGGTGCCTCTCCTTCAAGTGGCCAGTTGTTACAAGATCATGGAGAGCAAGAGCTGGATCAATTACAACATGATTGAACTTACAATCTATATTATGCAACAATCCTAAGAGGTGGCGACTACCCATGATCACATCCATCAGTGTTGTGTGGGTATTTGATTTTGTTAATAACCCCTGGTTCCAATCTCTTGAGAGGTCTATAAGGGGTGAAAGTTGATACATAGCCAATCTGACAACTACTCATAGTTTGAAGCCATAATGAAGGTCAAGCACACCCGAGACACACACACACGAATGAGGAGAACAGAATTTCCAATTGCTTGGTGTAAGGTAATGCTCTAGGGCAGGAGCATTGTTCAAGGATGAGGTGTGGATATGGTAGGTCACAGAGGTCATGATAATGTTTGTCTTGTGCTTCACAATGGGTAAAAAGCACATGGGTGAGCAACATTCCCAAAATGTGAGGCTGAATCAACTCTTGCCTTGTCGTCTTAGGTAGCCCTTTCTTTTATTGATGAAATTTTGCTAGAATCAAAAATTAAAAAAATATAAAATGAAGTGATTTGGAAAGGTTTTAATTGTCAGAAATAGAGGGGGAAAAAAGAAAAAAAAAGGAAAAAAAAAGGAGGCAAAATTTCTTAGATTTCTATATTTGGTTTTCAATGTGTAGTTACAAATATCGAATGTTGATTAACGGTTTGCACTTCATATTTTGTTTATACAAGTGTTGGGTGATTCTTCACCATGAAGGATGAATGGTAAGTGATCAGGAAACAGTTTTCTGTTGGGTTTCAGTTCCCTGGCTAACCATGGTGGTTAACTCAGTTAAACTTTTTTTTTCTTACCTACCTACCTACCTATTAACAACTCACAAGCAGGTTGTGTTAGTAGGTAGGTAATAAAAAACAGCCCTTAGCTATGTGATAAATCATCTACTTACATAGAAAGTTGTGCTATTTTCCTACCTGTCTGCCTATTTATGAGACCTATTTCTTACAGAATTGGTTACCAAGATGAAACCAAATGTTAACTCAGTTGAGGTTCATCCACAACTGAGTATTAACAGACATCCAACGTATGGTGCGCTGGCTGGCTGGTGGGTGGTGTTGGTTCACTGTGGCCCTATCATAGCACTTTCCCTTCTTGGGAAAGTTCACCCACCAGGTCAAGCAAAATAGTGTGTGTGTGTGCTTGAGTCCATCAGGTTATCAATATCAAGAAAATATTGAATGCCAATTAGGGTATCAAAATTTGTTTGATAATAACCATCAATGATGCATAAGAGTAGGTTTTCAATTACCTGATTGATAACCATTGGTTAACTGGTTGGTTAACTGGTTGGTTAACTAGGGAGTTTTTAAAAAATAAAAAAATATTTATTTTCTCTTTTATTTGAGAATTTTAATTATAAAAAATGTTTAGTGTGTTAGGGTTGATAACCTACTTGGATGATAACCAGATCATCCAAGTGGATTAATATTAGATTTTTGAAAAACTCAATACCGGACGACCAGGTTATTAAAGCGGTGATTTAAAAACCAATAACCGACCTCATCGGTTATGAATAACCGGGTTGATGACCGGGTCAAAACTCAATAACCGCTCCGCACCGGTTTTTACTTCTTACTATGGTACAAGTGTAGGTGCTGGTTCACCGCCGGCTATATTGACAAGGACAGTAAAAAGCCTTTTCAGGCCATTTTAATATTTTTTTACCCCCCCCCTGGAGCAGCAGGTTAGTAAAGCCGCAGGGCGGCGCCAGCGCAGCCAGGAGGTAAAGCGGCAGTCCAACCCAGAGGTCTTGTCGCCCGTCCCTCTCTCCCTCCGCCTCCCAGAGAGACAGCAGCGCGGGTTTCGTTCGCTCTCTCGCGGGCGCGCGTTCGCTCTCTCGCGGGCGCGCGTTCGCTCGTAGCCACAGAACGCATCCACAATCGTGCATCCTCCTCCTCGTTTCTCTCCCCCTCCTCTTCTCTTCGTCTTCTCCGCCTCGCTTTCCCCTCTCCGACGAACGTCGCCATTTCTTATTCGACTCAGGAGTGGTCGACTTTTGTGGGGCTTCGGGTCTCGACCTCTTCTTCCTTCCCCTGAGGTTTTGCCTTCCACAATATTGCAGGTAAATACTACGGGTGCCAACTTCTGTTCGCTTCATCCCCTTTCTCGTTTTTTGCATTGACGGAAGAAGCGAGTTCTCCAGGATTGGTTTTTCGAGTGCTTCATTGAATCCTTGCACTGTATCTGTGGCTCTTTTTGAGTATGTTCTCTTGCTGTTCTCACTGCGAGCCTCCCTCGTAGTGCTTCATTGCCTGAAGATCTGTGCCATTTCCCTCACTATTGGCTGCCTGAAAGGGAACCAGGAGCGATATCGTCCGTCTATGTAGGTTCATTGTTTTGCAGAGATTTTAGCAAATACGACTTCGATTCCGAAGTCTTCCTAGAAGTTATCGATTCTCCTGAGCTTCGTCAAGACTTATTGCTAGAGTTCGTCTTCAGATCTAATTTTGCATCTGGAACGCTTGTTTTTCCAGGGATTTAAGAGCTGTTAGTACTGTATTCCTTGCGCATGCAAAGGGACTCCTTATCACCACGGCGACTCCTAGACAATGTCATCTACTGCTTGTATTGACAGCAGACTAAAGAAGAGATAGGTTCTTCTCTTTTTCTTCTGGCAATGGATTTCTCAGTCCTCGCCAAGAATGTGGAAGTGCACATTAGGCTTCTTTGAGAGTGTCCAGGAGCTTCAAATCGAAAGCGTTCCATGAGATCGACTACAGGATTGTGAGAGTTCTCGGTGTGTAGGTCGAAACGAAGCTCTGAACAAGACAGATCCCCCATAGCGAAACTAAGGCTCGAAGAGAGCAGATTGCAGCACTGTAATCAGCATGAAGAGGTGAAACTTATCTGACTTTCTTTGCTTAGCAGGTGCCACAACAACAGGACAGAAAGATGGCTGCCACTAGCTGCTTTGGGACGGGGATGGTGCACAGAACTTTGGAAGCACCAATGCAGACACAAGGAGGAGCTGCTGTTGCCAGGCCATCTTTGGTGTCCTTTCAGGGCCTGAAAGCAGGAATTGCATCAGTGTCAGAAATATCAGCACTGCGACCTGCTGCTCTTTCCAAGCCTCCTGCCGGTGTGCTCTCATTGATAGTCCTATTTAGCATAAAAATGCCCATCTCTGGAACTCTTTATTATGCACAAATTGTATCAGCTGTTGCTTCAAAGTCACCTGCAGTCTGTAATGCACATAGCGAGAATCACTTTTGTTCTCATGCGCTGCATTGTTGCATCTACTCTTTCAGAAAATGTTGTCAAGAGCTATCTGTTCTTCTTGCCATATGTATGTGATGTCTCCTCATGTGATATCTCCTTATTGTTCAAATGTCTCAACAGTTTCTCCTGTGTTTCTTAGGGTTGGGTCTCTCGTTTATGCTGTTCACTGACATGCTGTCAGATCTAAGAACTTTATATCCATATTATTGTCTCTCAACGCTGTTGAAGTGGACTGAAATCATACATATGGAGAACTTCTCAATAATTATGAAGATATTGCTACACCTTGCAGGCTATCTTTGTAAAGTACAGAAATAATCAACTGTCCCAATAGCTCACATATTTGTGATGAGGAAGTAGTGATGCCTGAATAGAAAATCCTCCAACTGAGTTTGTGTGTCACTTCCATTCTTTCTTTCTAGTCTTCCAAATTTCAAGCTATCTTTAAGCCACCAAGTTTGGTCCTGTTTTCTTTTCCTTGAACATTTGTATGATGAATTTCTTGTACTACACATGTATCTTTCACCATTCCTTGTCCCTGAAATGTGGATAATTCTCATATTGTGCTCTTTTTTTTCAACCAGCGCGAAGACCCTCCAGAGCAAGAGCAGCAGCAGCGACAACCATTGGTGCTCCAAAAAGGGAAACAGACCCCAAGAAGAGAGTGGTTATCACTGGCATGGGTCTTGTTTCTGTCTTTGGAAATGATGTTGACGTATTCTATGACAAACTTCTTGAGGGAACAAGTGGCATATCACTCATTGATAGATTTGATGCATCCAAGTTCCCAACAAAGTTTGCTGGACAAATTCGTGGTTTTTCTGGAGAAGGCTATATTGATGGAAAGAATGACCGGCGACTTGATGACTCACTCAGATATGCTTTGGTCAGTGGAAAAAGGGCTCTTGAAAATGCAGGCTTGGGAGGAGATGATCTTAACAAGGTAACAGCCTGAGTCACTGTCAGCTCTAAATACACTGGTTATAGTACTTTCCCACAATTTCAGAGTGTTTTCTCAGACTTTGCTTGAAGCAACTAATGTGTTCTCTGGAGATGTTGACAGGAGGATACATGGCTTTTTGTTCTGGTTGTATGTTTGTAGATCGATAAGCAGCGAGTTGGTGTACTGGTTGGAACTGGCATGGGTGGCCTTACAGTTTTTTCAGATGGAGTGCAAGCTCTTGTAGAGAAGGGCTACAAGCGTATTACACCATTTTTTATTCCATATGCCATCACAAACATGGGTTCTGCACTACTTGCTATAGACCTGGGTCTAATGGGTCCGAATTACTCAATTTCAACTGCCTGTGCAACTTCCAATTACTGTTTCTATGCTGCTGCAAATCACATCCGTCGGGGAGAGGCAGATGTTATGGTAGCTGGAGGCACAGAGGCTGCTATTATTCCTGTTGGCCTTGGTGGATTTGTTGCCTGTAGAGCTTTGTCACAGAGAAATGATAACCCACAGACCGCTTCGAGGCCTTGGGATAAGGATCGAGAGGGCTTTGTCATGGGTGAAGGTGCAGGTGTGCTGGTAAGACCTTTTATAGATGTATTTTAATTTTTGTAATTGCAGATGGTTGGACCTTTACACTCAGCTAGATTTTTTCAAGATGGTGGAAGTTGACTTTAATCTGTGCTCTGAAGATGTAATATCATCAAGGCTATGATCCATTCCAATAGCCCAGAGTCTCTTTCCAGATTAGGTTTTTTCTGACACTCGTCTCATCTTTCCAAGTATTAGAGTATCTTGGTGACAGTGGAAGTGAGATTTGCTTTGATGAGACAGGCCCCTTTTGGATGCTTCCATTGGAATATTGATACAGTGGGCTTAGGGCTCACACTGTATGTGGGTGGGTTTCTCAAGAAATTGTTGGCCACAGCTTTGAATCTTGTCTCTCGTGGAGTACCCTGGGGATAGTGGTAGTGATGGCCTAGTATTGGGCTGTGCTCGAAACTTCGTGCATTTATGATTGTTGAAATTATGAAAGTAGTGCTGTCAACCTATGCCTGCACTGAATGAGAAAAACCACCCTAGTGAACTGATACCGTATGATTGTCCACAAGAAAAGACTGACTGTACCTTTATCTTTGTGGAGGTGATGGAGAGTTTGGAGCATGCATTACACCGAGGAGCACCAATCCTTGCAGAGTACTTGGGTGGAGCAGTTACATGTGATGCCTATCACATGACTGACCCTCGTGCAGATGGCTTAGGTGTGTCTTCATGCATCGAAAAAAGCCTTGAGGATGCTGGAGTTTCGCCAGAGGAGGTGTGCCCTTCAGTTTCTTAGCATTCCAAGATTGTTTGCCCTGTTTTGTTTCATTTTCAGCATTGATGTGGTTTTCCATGTTCTAGGGCTTGCCTAAGGTAAAATTCATAAGACTGCATTTGTGTTGTAGATTTGTGTTTGTGCACCACACAGAAAAATTGCCACACAATATGCAAGTCTAGGTGGGGCTTAACTCATGAAGTTGTGACGTGGTGATACATGTCAATCAGGTTAACTATATCAATGCTCATGCAACGTCAACTGTTGTTGGTGACTTGGCTGAGGTCAATGCAATCAAGAAGGTCTTCAAGAATACTGCAGATATCAAGATGAATGGAACAAAAGTGAGCTATTTTGCTTCTTGTTGTCCTGGCACTCTTAAACCATGTTTCCCTGAAAGAATTAGTTACAGAGTATCCAAATATCAGCTTGACTCTGATGTCACTCAGGGTCATGCTTTTGTCTGGCTGCAGACTGTAGCCATTAGCAGCTGTCTCAAGTATGCTATCCTCTTACAGTTATCTGTCTTACATAGCTTCTTGATATGTTGATCTGTTTCAGATGTGAATTATAGCCCTCTAACTACTGTGAAATGTTTGCTTTTCTCATTGACCACTCCAAGGGGAAAGTCTGGAGTTTAGTTTAAAGGTATCAATTTGGTGAGTGTGCATTGTATTCAAGTTGATGACTAGGACTTTGAGCATAGGGACAGCTATTAGTACTGCATGTTAAAGTAAGGTGCAAATTTTTATGTTGAAAAATCTGACACAGATGTGGAAGCCAATGCTTGTCACCAAAATTGAAACCCTATGCTGGAAGATCTGAATGAGCAAAAGCTTCTATTGCAATTATTAACTGTTGGTTGTTTTCTTGTAGTCAATGATTGGGCATTGCCTTGGTGCTGCGGGAGGGCTTGAAGCAATCGCAACCATCAAAGCCATTGAAACTGGCTGGTTGCATCCAACCATCAATCAATTTGTGAGATCTTATGAACCTCTTTTCAAATGTGTCTTAGGTTCAAAGATTATTGAGTTCTCTGAGTGCTGTCAATAGAACAAGGTTGACATATTGTAAAATTTTGTAAGGAGCTTCAGTGAAGCCATTAGGTGTGAAATCAATACTGACGTTTGCAATTTCAGATCAAAATTACCAGTTTGTGTTTGGGCACATTTGGATATTGCAGTGTTCTGGAACTGGCCTCTGCTTACAGAAATCACCTGACTTTGAATTTGCATGTGTAGAACCCAGAGGAGCAGGTTACTTTTGATACTGTCCCAAATGTCAAGAAGCAGCACCAAGTTAATATAGGTGAAGTATCTCACTTAGTCTATTTTCTGCTTTTTTTGCTTATCTTATCCTCCCTCGATCAGGAAAGATATTCCATCATTGGTAGCACAAAGTGTGGCATTCATCAAAGGAAGAAGTCACATATTGGAAGAGCTTAGTGAGGCACTTCAAACATTATGCATCCAACTTATGTATGTGAAGAGAAAGGTCACAGATAGCATTTAGTGAGGATCAGCTTGCCTGAAACACATGAAAACCAACCAATGCTTGTTGTGCATAACAGCTATCTCCAACTCTTTCGGGTTCGGCGGCCACAACTCATGTGTTGTTATTGCTCCATACAATGCCTGAGAATGCCTGGAAAGGTGGGAACTTTCTTGCAGTACTCATGCAGATTTGATTTGTTGAATAGATTTGAACCAAGAGAGGGTGCTAGAAGGTTACTTGAGTTGAGATTTCTAACTCAGAAAGGGTTATGATTGCATTTTAAGCTTCATTGCATCTGGATAGGACATGCATTCTATGTGAGAGGAAGCCCGGTTTTGGTACCCTAGGAGGGGATATGAAGCAAACATTTTGACCTGCAAGCCCGAATTGGATGGGTATTTGGAGATGATTCTTGCTTTTACTGCAGAGAGGAGTTTTTCCATATGTTCTGGTTCCATTCTAATTGTTCCTTAGTCCTACATCAGCGAGATGTTCAATAGTGGCCCCTACATTTTGAGCTGCAGCAACAGAAATTGCTGGACAAGGGGTCATTTATAGTAGTGGGGGGTGGGGGGGGACACAACAATTTTTTTGGCTCATTATTTTCCATCTGTGTTTAGCGAATGTTATCTACATGTGCACAATATGGACCAAGATGTCCAATCAACTCTCCAAATCTAGGTACTCCATCATGAACTCCTTTGGTGTTTTCCCAGACTGTAGCTACTGGATGGTTGTTTCAGAATGTTGCATTATACACCAGTTTGGTCATCCTTGCTTTAAAATAGTTTTGTTTTTCAGGGTTCTTTTGAAAGTGAGAAGGAAAACAACTGACCAAGGGTGAGATGATGCTGGGTGCACTACAGGCTCCATTGTTAATACCTGACCTGAGCCTCACACAGAATGTGAGGCCAGCCCTTTTCCAATGAGATTGGGGAGAACTGGCAGTGGGGGGATAGGGCTAATCTCCCTGCTTACTTTGAACAGTATAACAATAGCAGCTGCCTGAATCAATGGCTAGATTGGAACACAACTGATCATGTCCAACTACAATTATTTCATTGACAAATGTGACATGATGGTGTTGTGAACAATTTAGCAATATTGCATGATAGTTACTGTGATTCATGAAGTCATTCAAAAGCTCAAAGTGAATAACCAAAATACCTAGTATTAGCTGAAGTTGTATGTTGTCACTTAATTTAGCCATAATTCCAATTTGGGTCATCTTTTAGTGGCAATCATTTTGATAAGATGGAAACCCGAAAAAACAGTAAAATCCATCATTCAATTGTTGGTGGGCATTTTAGCAATAACATTCACATTTCAACCACAAGCCATTGTCATCTAGTGGAGTTTAGCTCACATAAAACCAAACTCATGATGCAGCTGGTAGCTATAAATCAACCTCTTGCCTTCATCTTTCTATTAAATTCTTGAAATGCTTTGAATAAAGGATTTGATGAATCTCAAAAACACTAGTAAGCAAAAAATAGCTTTTAAAAAAGTTCTCTTTGAAAACTTTGGTACCAGCTTGAATCATGTACTACAAGCTGGTCCAATTTGCTATGAAATGTGACCTAACTTAATTTGCAGCCCTAATCATTTGGAGCACCAAATGACTAAAATGCTATTGTCACTTGACCCGTTTGAAGGTGGAGCAATGGGGGAGGTTTTCAATGCAAAAACTGGTACTCAAAACCCTAAACCCTTAAACAAGGGCAACCTCACAAATGTCACCTCCATCTCCTTGATCATCGGCAAGCTTGCATAAAGTCAACACCAAGTATTGGGATTGATTAGAGACTTAACGTGCATTCACACTTGGTGTTAGGGATTCTAGTATTGAGTCCCCTAACACCATGCTAGTCATTTAGGACTTACACCTGCATCCAATGAACATTTTATGTCAAGTCAACATTCACTTAACATCAAGCTATCACCCATTTTCATTTAACACTAACTTAACATCAAGTGTGAATGCACCATTAGATTCAAAAGCCTTGATGATAACATAAGATGTGAAGTTATCATTGACTTTTGACTAATCCACTGTGATGGTGTTTGAGGATCAAATGACTGATACTTTGGCATAGAAGTATTGAAAATGTAAGGCAATTGATAGTTATGTGATCAAACCTTAGCTTTCAACATATTGCAAGTTTCATTGTTTTCAAGAAATTAACTACAACATGGCAATTTTGAATGTAACATCATTCATATTGTGGTAAACAAGCTCATGCAATGCAAGGTTATTCTATCAACCCATGCAATCAACCATGGTCAAACAAGGTGAAAAAGTGGGTTTCCCCCAAAGTTGAAAAATGTTGATGTTTTTTAAGAAGCATTACTATTGAAGTATTGAAAGCATTACAAGCATGGAAGAATGTAGTATTAAAGGGAAGATGTCATAAAGGTAATGTCAAACACATTGGTGAAACACTATCTACCCCCCATCAAGTTCTTTCTAACACTTGTTCTAGGTCGCAATGCCCCACCACTGTGCCTTCCATGTCACACATGTAGGCCCCTTTCATCGTTGTTCGTAGAACATCTCAAGCATCGTTGACCGCCTTCATTGTTGACCTCCCATTGTCAACCATTCATTGCAATTTTGGATTGTTTTGCTACCTACCTAAATAGTAAATTTGCAAATGACCAAGGAATTTGAGTTTTGTGTCAAAACTAGGGGAGTTGGAAATCTAATTTGAAATGCATCTAACATTAATAGAGTTGGGATAAAGTTTTTGGTGCACCCACAACCAAGCATTTGAAAGTGGAATAAACTTAGTAGGTGCCCTGAAACCCAACCTCTTCTTTTCTAATTAAGACTCTGGAGTTATTTTGAAATCCATGTTTTGTTTCAAAACAAATGTGTAAAACTTGTTTCTTATCCCCAACATTTTACTTCCAAAAACCAATGTGCATTATAATTACAAACCAAGATTTCTTGCAAGTTTACAATAAATGCATCAAAACTTGTTTTGGTGATAAAATACTAGGGCAATAGTTTGTGTTCTTTACATGTATTTAGTTGCACAATTATCAATATTTTCCAATTCCAAACCAGAAAGTCAAATTAGCAACCTTCCCTTTCACCTCTACTATAACGCATCATGTCCTATGTTTAGGGTTTGTTAACCTTCCTTTGCTTATCAAATTCCAATGGAACTTCAATGTTTTTTCCAAAATCCTTGCTTAAAGATTTTATTCAAGTTTCCAACCTAGGATTTCAATTTTATAAAAACTGAATACATGTGTGTTTTCATTATTGTTATATTAGAGCATTTAAGTTCCTTGCTTTGGTGGATCAAAAATCATTGTAGAACTTACTATTCCTCAAATTCACTATACTTGTTCATCTAAGGGGTTTAGGGTTTACTCACTTTATTTTGTTGTTCAAAATGTAGTAAAATTCCTTAGATGTGAAATTCAATGTTTATTGTAATTATGTACTATAATGTTAATTTTGATTAGTCTTCTTCATTAAAGTTTCCAAATCAATATCTTGTAACAAACATTCTTTTTAATGTTTATAATTTCTTTTGTGCAATGTCAAACCAAGAATATTACAAAGTGGTTGTGGATGATGTAGGAATCTCGAAAATCTTGGAGAATGAACCTTTTGTTGCTTTGAAGGAAAGGGATTTAATTGAAGCATTGAAGGAGACAATGCAATCACCTCCTCATGAACCATTCTAAAAAGATCATATCACATGGTTGCTTCATGTAACATTTGGGCACAGTCTTTATAACTAGACAAAAATTACAATCATTCCATGGGATTAATTTGAATAGTTTATGCAAGGGGAATAGAACAATCCAGAACGTGGGCCTTGCAAATTTACAAGAACAAAAGAACACAAGCTTTATAATCCCCCAAATGCATTGACACACCCAAAAGCCAATTCTGCATCACTTATTTTTAGGTGAGGAAACAAAGAGTAGGACATTTGATTTATACTAGTCTTTATTTTGCACTTCTATATTGGCTTAAGTTTCCAAAGTGTATTGTTTTGATTCTACAATTTTGGCATAGTTTGTTATTGCAATCTTGGCAATGTTGGTTGTCACATTATATTATAATGTTGCATAAAGTTAATCTCTTGTTTGCATGAGCAAGTGGATGTAATCTCCCAAATGTTGATCTACAAAACAATTTGAATGTTCGAACTATGTGCAAGCGCTCTATATCCGATGCTAATTGTTGTGATTCCTTTTCCACTTTAGTAATGATGTTCTATAATTCTACTGTTGTGTGTTCCCATGGGCATTGAGGACTAGAATCCAAAGGATACTACTTCAACAAATGGTACAATGGTGACCAACCCCACTTTGACCTATGTTCATTAACTTTAAGGTGTTGGCCAAATTTTTGCAATTCCTATAAAACATAATCAATTTTTTATTCTTGAGTGATTTTATGGCATTCACTTTATTTGCATCATATTCCTTTTTCAATTGCAAATATTGTAAGTACTTTCGGAAGCATTTCTTTTCAATGAACCTTTGCATGGTGTTCTCTCCACCCCCTCTAGATGTCCATGCATTCAAGGATTATTTGACAACATCTAAAATATGGGTTGTCCTCTCAATCCCTCCACCAACCTATGGGATGGGCAATAATAAGCAAGGGAAAAAAAAACTAAAGAAAGTGATAAACTTGTAGGTACAAGAGTTGTAGTATATGTATTAATGGATAAAAATGTACCACTTACCAAATGCTAAAATAAGCATGTTGCCTAAAGTGCCATCTATTTCCAATTTCATGAGAAACGTCATAATGTTTTTTAGTTTTTCCAATTGCTTTTTGTTCATGACAACATCCATCTCCAACAACAAAACAAGAAGATTCATGTGGCAAATGAAGTTACAAAGTGTGAAAAACAACAAAAAGATGCATTGCTGGCAAGTCAGAAATAGGTGGGGAGGATAAAAAATAATAAGCTTTTGTTGTTAGAAGTTGTTGTTGATGATTAACACAAGAAGAAGAAGAAACTTTCCCATAATCATCATCTAGACTTGATCTGCTGTTGTTTTTGTTTCTATTGTTATTTTGTTATTGTTTTTGCTAGTGTTGGTTTTGTTATTTTGGTTGTTATTGGTGGTGGTGGTTGTGGTGGTTTGCTTTTTTTGTTTTGTTTTTTTGAGTTTTGTTGATTGTAGCTCCAATTTTGTTGCAATCTTCTTCTTTTTTGTTTCTGTTTATGTTTGAAATTTTGGGTTTTGGGTTATTGGTTCTCAAGGGGTGAAGGAATTAGGTAGGGATTTTGTTACAAATTTATTTTGGGTGAAAAGCTATTTGTTGTTGTTGTTATTGGTGTTTTTGTCAAAACCAAAAAACTATGGGCTTTGATGAGCTTTTATTCGGTGTTTCGTTTTTGTGTCTATGGGTAGTGGTGCTAGGAAAAAACTTTTTGGTAGGGTTCATTCATGTGTTACAAGGAAGCTTTTGTGAAAGTAAAAATAAATTGGGTGTTTTTTGATTCTCTCTTTTTTGGTTTCTAAAAGGTTGTTTTACTAGTTGGAAGCTCAAATAGGCTTTTTTTGTAGGTGGGGAGTTCATCTAGCCCATTATTCTTGACTTCCAAAGGAGGAGGAGATAGCTCACAAGAACTTTCCACCATGAAAGTTTCAACATTTGACCTTGCTAAGGTTGCCTCAACATATGATTTATTGAAATGAGGTACACCTTTATGTCGTAAAGTTGCAATAGAAAACAAAAACATATTTGCATTTGATTTTTTTTCTTGTTTGGGCCTTTTGCATTGTCTAATGTAGCCTTTTACAGTGGTGGCTTCTTGAATACCATAAGGTTTGTGGCCAAACCAACAAAATGCAAAAATGACAACAACCTTTTAAAGCTGACCCTTCACATTACATTAGCAAAATCAAAATATTAAAATAGACAACCAACTTACTTGTTTGTAGTTCGAACTAAAAAAAATCTTCATCATTGCTCAATTCATAAACCTCTTTTTCTTTAGGAGGTATAGGCCTTGCAAGGGGGCATTCCCATGGGTTGTTTATAATTCTTGGTTGGTGTTGCCCTTTTGGTGGAATGTTTTACCACATCTTCAATTGGATGCTTCAAGCAATTTGGTAGTGTCTTCCCATGTTTCTCCCCTAACTTAGTAAGTTCCTTAGTTTCAAATTTTGTGACGACGAGGTACATTTTCAACAACTCTTTCCTTGTGTACTCAGGGCACAAGTTCATCATTCTATGATAAGACAATGTATTCTTGTCTTTGAACATACTTTTGCAAAACTTTCATTGGAATGAAAGCTTGTTGTCAAAAGTTGGTATGTTTAAGCGCTTCACATCAAAGTGTGCCTCCAATGCCAACATTTCATACTATCGTGACATGTAATGTCGTGACTACGGTGTCGTACAGGTGTAAATCCATAGTAAACTTTATTAAACAAAAAGACTAAAGCCAATCAAAGGTATAAACTAATTAACCAAAAAAAGATGCACGCACACATATATATACAATGCACAAGAGGAGGTTGAGATGAAATTCTCATGTATATTGAATTGCAAAGAAAGAAGAACATGAAATATATGTAGATGGTGGCCGTGCAATGGCCGCCGTGAGCATCTAGATATCCTATCTGATTATGGAAGAAACTCTCCTGACAAAAAAATTCTAGAAAAACTAAAAAGAGAAAGGAAGGGCTTGGCCTTTTATACAACCACCAACAAACTGAAACCCTAAGTACCTAATAACATACAGTCACCTAAGATCGTACATTAACCCTAAAAGCACACATGGGCATGCCCATAACTGGCCATCATGTATGAGGCCATGTATGGGCATGACAACTATCGTGACGTGTAGTGTCGTGACGTACAATGTTGTAAGGGTGTAAATCTGTAGTAAACTCTACTAAACAAAAAAACTAAAACCAGTCAAAGGTATAAACTAATCAACCAAAAAAAGATGCATGCACATATATATATATATACAATGCACAAGAGGAGGCTGAGATGAAATTTTCATGTATCCCCCCCCAAACTTGAACCGGGAAAAACGTGACATGGTCTGAGTAGGAATCAAAGTGTTGTAGGAGAACATGATGAACAGTACCAATTGCCGGTGGGAACTTGAGTGAGCTCTGGCTTGAGGCAGAAGAGATGGTATCCACCATTACAGTTATCGCAAAGCAGCATCTGATTAGCATCGTCTATCCTCTGACATACCTAACATGGATAATCAAGTGGAGGAATCCAAGTCGACGTGATGATGGTAGGATCCAAGTTCGGCAGGTGGCAGGGCACACAATTTTTGGAATGATCTTGAATTGTGCATTCATTAGCTCCTTGCAACTCTAACACACGTGAAGGCCTGATCGCCTTAATCCTCAAGATAGTGCGATCGTAAGAAGTGTCTAGAGTATCATTGGGTTTCCGCTGGAAATACACAAGATCACCAACATCAAATTGTCTCACTTTAGGTTTATAATTACCACCTCATGTGTGTGCATATCGTAAGGTGTCTCGATGCTGTGCAATGGATAGGTTTTCCATGGCCATGGGCATAACCTTCTTGAATAGAACAACCCTTTCTGCAATGACCCTAGCCCAAGTGGCTAGGGAGTCCAAATCCACAACTTGGTCCATTTGAGCAGCAATGGAAGAGGGTGGAATAGGATGTTTCCCAAAAAGTAAAAAATAAGGAGAGAAATGAGACAAAGAGGCGTGTTTGGACATCTTGTAATCCATGGCAATGTAAAGGAGGGCTAGGTCCCAATCCTCCTTGTTCTTAGTGAGGCAAATCTTTCGAAGTCCCTTCTTGCACGTTTGAACCATCCTCTCTGCAAGGCTATCAGCTTGGGGATGATCTCTTGAACTCCGACGATGGTCAATGAGAGCATGGTCAAGTAGGTCTTGGAATTCTCCCCTGAATTTAGATCCTTGATGAATAAGGCCCTCAACACAAACCCTAAACCTACTTAGAACCTGTTGTAAAGAAACCTGATTGGTGTTGTGTGATGACTTGTCCGGTAGCGCAACAAGCTCAACCCACTTTGAAAAATGCTCAATCATAATCATGATGTAAACATTACCCCTAGAGGTTTGTGATAACTCTCTAGCTAAATCACATGACTAATGATACAACATGCCTTGAATAGGGAGTGGAGAAAGTGTGAATTGTCAAGAGGAGAAAGAAATTCTCACTCTATCACATTGTTCACACCTAGTAATGACATTTCGGACTTGAGCATACATACCTCTCCAATGGTGATGAGGAACGAAAAGGCTATAAGTATGCTTAATTCCAAAGTCTCCAAGCGCTTAGTGTACCTTTTGAATAAGACCAGGCCATCACTAGAAGAAAAACATGTATTTTCAACTAGTCTTTGTGACTAAATTTTAGTCGCAAGAAACATTTTGCAACTAAAATCCTTTTAGTCGCTTAAGACAAGTCGCATGTGATAAACTAGTCGCAAATCACAAAGGGTATTGTATGAAAGAAAAAGTCAACAAATACATTTCATCCTTTGACTCCATTGTATACGTATTGTCACATATAACTAAGATGCAATTATTTGGTCACAATTAAGGGCAAATCATGTGTTGCCATGTGTCTTAATATTTGATTATTTAAAATATACATAATAAAATAATTATTATTTTGAAATAATCTAAGACGTTCAATTCAAATATCTAGATGATCTTACATTATGACACGTGGCCCAATGTAAATATGCCACGTGGCATTATAATTTTAATTTAATAAAAAAATAATATTAGGTTGGTAGGTACCTAGGTAGGTACATAAATAGGTAACTACAATGTTAGGCTACCTACCTACCTACTTACCTACTTAGGTCAAAAAATAAGTAGGTAGGTTCTACCTTCCTAGGTTAAATACCTACTCATATAGGTACATACTTAGGTAGGTAGGTACATAGGCCGACCTAGATGGCTAGGTCAAACTAAGTACCTACCTAGCTAAATAGATAAGTAG
>Ga0116229_10007462_pt1 | contig 17286 bp, 9 predicted proteins | sample S1TSphgellanicum_3_FD_87313 | JGI IMG/M metagenome (GOLD analysis project Ga0116229, IMG submission 87313) | Host-associated microbial communities from peat moss isolated from Minnesota, USA - S1T2_Fc - Sphagnum magellanicum MG | ecosystem: Host-associated > Plants > Peat moss > Unclassified... | reverse complement strand
TTATTGTTCTTCTTGATTTCAAAGTGTTAGGAAAATATTGAAGCTTATGGGCTTCAATATTTTCACCATTTGTCACACAAACCTTGGTGAATTGATGAAGGTGAGATATTGGGTCATCATTGTCATGAAACTTTGGTACTTGTATTTGTAATACATTCGGCACAATGGCTCCAACAAGGGGAATTACATTTAAATTTGGAATTGATTTATAATTTGTTTCCAAATTTAGTGGTTGAGTTGTTTTTGTAATTGAATTTTTTTGAAAGGCATCTGTGACCAAGTTTTGTGTTATTGGGTCTTTGCCATCACTAGCATCATTGGTTTTTGAATAAGGTGGATCGTGTAAATATGTCATCATCACCTTGTTTCCTTTGGGTGGAGGTTGGCATCGTTCTTTTGTCACCCAATGTTTTGATGACTAAATTGAATGGATTACATGTTCCAATGTTGTCATGCCAAGTTGGACAATTGGAAACAATCTTTCCTTATCTCTTCCTCTTAATGCGGTTGAATTTATTTGTTCCCTTTTTGCTTCATTGATAAATGAGTTAATCTTTTGACTCCTATTATTGCTTGTGTTGTTGACATTATTTCTTTTTTTTTTCCAAAGGTTGTAACATATAACATTTTGATGACAAACCAAATAAATTTGAATATTTCCATCTTTCACAATATTCAAAATTTGTATTTCCAAGTAACATGTTCTCCCTAGATTATTCCCATTGTTGCCTTTTTATGAATCTTTCAAGCAATTGTCTCCTTTATAATCCCAATACTTTCCAGATGTCAAATATATGTATGGATGTAACTTTCTACATTATTTCCTAGAATCCTCACTTAACAATTCATGATTTGGTAGAACTAAGGATTCAATAACAATTTTTGTAAAAGTTTAAATAGAGGTTGAAATTATTGATTCCCTTTCAATTTCATGACATAATTATCAAGCTTGAATAAAAATGACCATAATAAACCAAACTTTCCACTTTAAATTTATTTTTGCACCATTGATTGACCTCCCATGATATGTTTATCACTGCTTACAAAAACCATAAAATAACATAATGAACCCATCTTTATGTATGTTTAACACAATAAAATTAGTTTTTTTTCTTTTTTTATTATCCCAATATGGTCGCCAAATGTTAATGATATATTTTTACACCTAATTAAATCATACATGTGTAAAATGCATCAATTTTGGATTCTTGCCCTTCTCCATTGCTACAAATACCACATGCCCATAACAATAAAGGCATACAAATTATGTGTTAAACAAAATCTATTCAATAGTTATTTGGGTGGAACTTTACCCATACATGCAAATATATTTATCTTGAAATACACAATGTTGTGCTTACACACACAAATTCATACACACACACATACATATAAACACACCAAATGAACATGCACAAATGTTTCCTTTGTTTATTATTCCCAAAATAATGTAATGAATTGTTTTCATATTATATATATTGTGTAGAAAAACACATAAATTTTCGTGGCTTTCAAAGTTCTAATTTTGCATAGTTACACTATTTTCCACTACCCCTAATCTTTTCCTTGCTCTTGGGTGCAAATGAAATACAAGGAGCCAACATGATTAATTTATAAGAAAAAGAATGTATGTCCATTTTCCCAAAAAAAAAATTTCATATGAATGAATTTTGAAACAATTTTTTTTTGCAACTTTTTATAATAAATGCTTATAGTTGTCCAAGTACATGACATGTTTTTTTTTCATAAATTTTGAATAAATATGAATTTTTGAAAGTGTCTTGAATCCTTGTAAATTCATTATTTCATTTTTAAAAATGATAATAATTTCAAATCATAACGGGCATATTCACTAGGATACCATTTTTTTGCCACAAGGCTCAAGGACTTTGTTCTTGTTATTTTCCAAATACAAATTTAAATGGAATAAATTTAAGTGAGAGATATTGGATAAGTCAAATTATGATAATTTTCATGGTGGTGGTGGTTTTTCACATGCGTATGTAATTATGCATAAATATTTTTTTTAAAAACCAAAAATGTAAAAAATGAATACATAAGGTTTTATATACAACTTAACATGTTTCCTTGCATGAAAATTTCCTTCACATTTTGTTGGCACTTGGGGCCACAAATTTTAAGCCTAATGAATAGAAAAAATCAACCGAATGGGAAAAAAAAAGAATCATTTTGCTTGTAGCCCTTTTAGAATGGATTCTGTAATTTTCAAAAAAATTATATCTTACATTATTTAATCAAATGCATTATATGAACATTGCCAAACATAAATGTATGCATTATTTATCCATGAAAAAAATTTGAAATCAATTGCATTGTTTAATACATTCCTTTTGATTCCTTTAAGACAAAAATTACAATTAATACAAGGACTCAAATTGTTTAAGAGGACTCAAAAGAACATCAATATTATATCCAATTTATTTTTGGATTTTTTAATTAGATTAACATGACATCATTCTTGTAATAGTCATATACCAATCCACTATAATCATGAAATAATAAATGTAATAAAAATCCAAAATAATCCTTTGTAGTCATTTTTCTATTAGACCATCCCTTTTTATACCTTGATTATGAATATGCCTTAACCAAAAAAAAAATTAAACATTTTTATGTTCTCTTGTATAATAAACTACAAATTTTCTTAACATATCATGTACATTTTATTTAATTTATGTGTGGCAAAGGACTTTTGAAATTCTCAAACGTTGGATCAATTTTGAAAAGTTCTTTGATTTTTTAAAATTTTAGAATTCCACATATTTTGGGGTATGATTGTTTTTTCAATGTGGCTAATAGGTCTTTATCCTCTTAATTTTTTTCCCATCAAATGTGTTTTATTATATGAGTCCTTTTAATATTCCTTTGCAAAATTAACTCCTATCTAATGCCATAGGTGTTCACTTTCAAAGGTCCTAAATCAAAACTTAAACTTACAATTTCCTCAAATGGATTTTTGGTTTGAATTCCTTGACATTCATACGAATGAAAAAGTAGTAACGTACCATGATTGTCATGGCTTTAAATGGAAAAACATAAATATATATTTATCCAATTTTGACTATTTTTCATTGCGATCCAACACCCTTTTTGGCTCATTGGATTATGACTACACCCTTTCCTATTTATTTATTTTCTCCTTTCTACCTTCTTTCCTTCTTCTACTAGAGTTTCTTCTTCCACACCTAAGAAGCCCCTTCCATAGCCTTCCTAAAACTCCTTTATCCTTGCACCAATATGCCTTTTAGTAGTTCCATGAAATAGTTATGACCACCTAATCATCATGTCAACACAATCATACTATAAGTTATATTGACTCACTAAATTGTCATGACAAATTTAAGATATAACATTACTACTCTTGGCCATTCCTAGTGACTTCATGGGCTCTTCTCTACATGAATATTACTTTACTGTATGCCATAAACATTATTTCCTTAACATCATCTTCAATAGAATTGGGTGGTAAAAATTACTCATTACTCACCTCTTTCCTATGTGGAAGAGGTGTACTTGTGTGAGGTGAAGATGAGTGCTTTACTTTGTCCCCATGCTCCTTTGGCTTATTGCACACAAATGAGGAGGTAAGTTCGTAATCCTATTCCCCACTCACCCAAACAACAAACATTAGTCTAATATTTTGTCAAGTTCCTACTTCTAAATCTATCAAGTAATTATATTAGTCAACAACTGATAAAAGTCCAAGAAACTTGATATGAAAACCTTAAGATTCAAAAATAACCAAAACAAAAGCATCACTAGTGCAAGGACTAACATGCACTATAAAGTGCAAACCTGAACATTCATTGGACATCAAGCATGCCACTTACCATTCCCATGTTCCCTTCAAATTATGATTCATTAATGCCAACATATGCATTCATTACTTGTGAAATAGTTGCACCACCATGCATATTAACATTTTGTTTAATAATAAAAAAGATTTTAGACATAATGGATGACATATCCTTTTGGCCCTTCACAAGTTCATTAGTTGTCTTAAATTTTATCTCCTCATGGTTAACCTCCACAAATTCTAGAAATATACTTCAAGTTCATAAATATGCCCACTATTGTTTGATTTCAAGTGTCCAACAACATTTGTGTCATCCTCCTATAAACCAAACCAACCATCAAGCAAAGTTTTGGAAAATTTTGAAACCTTGTTTACGGGTACATGCAAGGTTGAGTGGCTCACTTTCATGATATAGTGATATTTTTTTCTTGGGCACCCTTTGTTCAAATGTGTATGGTAATTAATATATTTATATATATAATAATTGGTAATTGAAATTAGACCAACAACTTCATTATGAACACATCCATGTAGTTATTTTTATGAAAAAAAGTTCATTCATTAATAGTAATGGACTTTTAAAGTCCAAAAATAGGGATTGGTCAATTGGATTCAAAATTTTAAAATGCAAAAATTTGTATTGATTTCCATTCTGTGTTATATAATGATTCAATATAGGTTATAATATGAAATGAGAAACTCAAATGAAGAGTCCTTCCCATGAAAATTTTAGCCAAATGATAGTTATGGACTTTTAATGGTCAAAATTGAACCATATTTTCATAAGTCCATAAAAGGTTGCAATTTGAATTGTTTCTCAATTTTTTTCCCTCACAAAAGAATGTTTCCACAAATCTACATGGGGTGCTATTAATATGAACTCCTATCACTCCATGAAACATGTTTGACTAATAAAATTAAAATAGATTACAAGCTCATCATTGAGCCAATGTTGTTTTTGGATTTTTATGGAGTACAAAATTTGCCAATAATGAGACATTCAATCTTACACCCACCTTTACACATGGATCTTTAATAAAATTGATAATTCACCTATTGTAGTAAAATTAAGTACATGTCAAATCTAAAAGTGGTGATTTATGATTATAATTCCAAAATTCAAAATAGACCAAACATCTGAAACACATGTGATTCAATCAGAAGTCAATCAAACATTTTGGATAATACCTCCCTGTATGAATTAAACACTAGACCTACATATGAGATATTTAGCTTTTGGTAATCACAACCAAAACTAAGAAATTTTGTGTGCCATGTCAAGAAAATCATAGTCCCCCATAATACATACATTGAAAAACTAGAATTTTACATGATCTATGTAGCAGGAAAAGACAACAAATAGCCATGTTGTTCAACATTATGTGCATTTAAATTACAAGGCAAATAGGCTTTTTGACCTCATCATGATCCTCCACCTCTACTTTTTTGTTTTTTTCACATTTAGCTTGCAACTTTTACAATGTGAGGAGTCTACCCAACTCTTGCTCCTGCATTCCCACCAAATCCCATGACAATAAAATAAATTATGTCTTTTAGAACCAAGAAACCTATGATAACAAGTCCTAAATGACTATATGTATGATTTTAGTCATAAACTATTACTTCAGATCCTATGTGTAAAAATTTATAGTCACACATTAGTGGGGCATGTGAATAGTAGATGATGAAGTGGTAACAAGATAGGGGATGTTAGTTTTCATCACTTGTATTTCATCTATATGGCATCCATGATTAATGACAAAATGAAGTGGATGTCCAATTTGTCATTACAATGATTAAAAAATGACTATATAAGTCATTTGATATGAACATAGACAACCTTACCCCCACCCCCCACCTACCTATCACCTACCTACCTACCTATTTACCTACCCACCCACCCATCCGCCACCTACTTACCTACTACCCATTTACTTACCCACCAACCCACCCACCCACCCACCCACTCCCCACTTACTTTCCCACCAACCTACCCACCCACCTATCTACCCTCCCATGCACCCACCCACCTACTTACCTACTACCCTTTTACCTACCCACCAACCCACCACCTACCTACTTATTTCCACTTAACTACCCACCACCTACCTACTTACTACCCATTTACCTACCCACCAACCCACAACCTACCTATCTACTACCCACTTACCTACCCACCCATTTACCTACCCACCAACCCACCACCTACCTACCTACTACCCACTTACCCACCCACCAACCCACCACCTACCTACTACCCACTTACCTACCTACCTATTACCCACTCACCCACCCACCTACCCACCTACCCACCCACCCACCCATCCATTTACTTACCTACCCACTCACCAACCTACCTATTTTGTCAACCTACCTACTTACTTACCTAACTTTTATTTCCTATTTCCTTAACCTATCCATTTCCTACCTATCATCCAACCACTTGTTACCTACTTCATAGTCTTGTAGTGATATGAAATAAACATCTGAAATAAAAAACTTGACTAAAATTGAACACCTTTTGATATTGGAGTCCATTAGTAAGGGCTTGGTTTATCATTGTGAAGGTGAAGGGTTCAATTCCAAATACTTGCAATCTATGTGCATTCCTAAGGGGTTAGGGTAAGTAGGTTAAACTAAGGTAGTTACATAGTAGGTTACATAGGTTACGTAAATCAAGTTAGGTAAGTTAATTTACTACATATCTACCTACCTACCTACCTACCTATTAAAAAAACTTTGTGTCTACTAATCATATTTTAATCATTCATTATATGACACCTCAACATTATATATAGTTTGTCTTCTATGATTTGTTGTTAATGACTATACTATGAAAAGTGCCATGTCAAACATTAAATGACTACTTGTTTTTTGTTACTTGTCCAATACAACTAAGGGCCTTTAATCATATAATGTCCAGTATGACTACAAAATTAGTCATATATGGAATCACAGATTTAAGAATTTCTTCTAATGTGAATTGGAAATCAAATGAAATAATTAAATTAAATTGAGACATTAGAAAGTGAGATAGACTTTTGGAATTTGACATTGTTACAAAATTATACTTACCATTCTCTCTTCAATACCAATGTCACATGCTCTTCCAACACAATTTGGATTTTTTTGCAAGCTTTGAATTCTGGCCATTCTGCCAACCCTTTCAATTGTTGTTTCTTAGTTCAATACTACACACAATGATTCCAATGTGCCTCACTACAATTATGAGGTTAACCGTCACCTTTCTCAAAAAAAAATTCAGCCACCCACACCTACTTTTAAACACAATGGCAACTTTCTCCTTCACATACTTAAATGCCAATGGGTGGTTAAAATAGTCAAATTGTTGGTCTAAGGCATCTTTAACTACTTCCAATTCTTTCGTTGGCTGCGAATATCATCAATTGTAGGATTCAACTTTATTACATAACCTCACAAGGTTGTTAACTAAGTGGTCCTACCATCACCTATGGGCCTCCCATACGCATTGCAATGCACAATTAGCATTGAATTTTTGCCTTTAGGAATTAGCTCAATCCTTAGCCTTAATTTTCATCACCTTATTTAAGGTTTTGTGCTTAGCTTTATGGATATTAATTTTATTTTGGGCCCTAATGACACCACCCCACTATCAAGTTGGGTAGAAGTAGTTCCACAGGGTAGTGAGGATGTTGTTTGCAAAACCTCTTTCATGCATTTGAAGGTGAGTTGAAAATGACCTTCTTACTCTTAATATTGTACTTTGCCAACTCATACCCTAACATATGTGGAATTGTAAAACTTCAAAAATTCAAAGAACTTTCCAAAATTTGATCCAAAATTTTAGAACTTCAAAAGTCATTTGCCTTACATAAATGGGATAAAATGTACATGATGTGATAAAAAAAGTTGTAGTTTATTATACAATAAAACATAAAAATGTAGAAAAGTAAAAATTGGTTATGGTTTGAAATTATTATCATTTTTAAAAACAAAACACTAAACTTATAAGGAATTAGGACAATTTAAAAAATTCATATCTATTATGATGAATAAAAAAGCATGTCATGTACTTGGATGATTATAAGCATTTATTATAACAAGTTGCAAAAAAATTGTTCCAAAATTCATTCACATGAAATTTTTTTTTGGGAAAACAAACATGTATTCTTTTTATAGTAATCCCATTGGCTCATTGTATCCCATTTGCACCCTAATAGGTAGTAAGTAGGATAGGTACTAGGTAGGTTAATTAATTTGTTGTGTGAATATGTGATCATGTTTTCATATGAATGAATGAATTAATTAGATTAAGTACTTAATCAATTAATTAGATAGGCTAAGTGGTATGTAATATGTAGGATAGGCATTAATAGGTAGTAGATAGGTAAATTATAAGTTAAGTAAGAAGTATTTTATTTTGTGGATATGTCGTAGTGTTTTTGTATTATTTGATTAATTAATTAGTTATGTTAAACAATTCATTTATTAAATGTAGGCTAGGTAATTATTTTATTAAATAGGTTAAGTAATAAATATAAATATGTAACCTAGGTAGTACATGTAATAAATAGGATAGGCATTAGTAGGTAGTAGGTAGGTAGGTTATAAGTTGAGCAAGAGGTATTTTATTTTGTGGATGTCTTAGTGTTTTTGTATTAATTGTTTAATTAATTAACTATGTCAAATTCTTATTTTATTAAATGTAGGCTAGGTAGTATATAGTAAGTATGTAGCCTAGGTAGTATGTGATAAGTAGGATAGGTAATAAATAGTAAGTATGTAATTAAGGTAATATTAGTAAGTAAGATAGGTAGTAAAATATAATTAAGGAAAATAGTAAATATTCTATTGTGTGTATATATGATAATGTTTTTTTATGGTACAAAGGATGTGATAATGTTGTTGTGTTATAATGTTTCCCTTTCATTAGAATTTATCCCACATCGTTTGTTTACAACTTCAAACATGTAAAGTGTATAAGTAGGTAAAAGAATGGACTAAATTCATGGTATGCATTATAAACATAGTGCATGTGCCATTTGGGATGCGCCAATCAAAAGGCTTGTCCCCAATAAAATAAATAGGATCCTACCTACCTATTTACAATAGAAGAAAAACATGTGTTTTCGAATACTCTTTGTGACTAAATTTTAGTCGCAAGAAACATTTTGCAACTAAAATCCTTTTAGTCGCCTAAAACAAGTCACATGTGATAAATTAATCGTAAATGACAAAGAGTATTGTATGAAAAAAAAAATCAACAAATACATTTCATCCTTTGACTCCATTGTATACGTATTATCACATGCGATTAAGATGCAACTATTTTCGTCACAATAAAATGCAAATCATGTGCTACCACATGTCTTAATATATAATTATTTAAATGATGATTATGAAATAATCTAAGATATTCAATTCAAATACTTGGATGATTTTATATTATGACACATGGCCCAATGCAAATATGCCACGTTATCAAAAAAATATTAATTTAATAAAAATATTAATATTAGGTTGGTAGGTACCTAAGTAAGTACATAAATAGGTGCCTACAATCCTAACCTACATACCTACCTACCTACCTACCTAATTATTTAAGTAAAAAAGTAAGTAGGTAGGTTTTACCTTCCTAGGCTAAATAACTACTCATATAGGTAAGTACTTAGGTAGGTAGGTACATAGGCCGACCTAGATGGGTAGGTCAAACTAGATACTTACTTAGCTAAATAGGTAAGTAGGTTGGAGAGGTAAGTACTTTAGAATTGTGCATTATTTGTTTTTTTTGTTTTGGGTTGAGCCTTTTTATTAGTTCATCCCATGTGCATAAATTTCTTAATGTGAAATTGGATGTCCACACCCCTATTGTTTATATAATGTTTAAAATAGGAATGAAAAACAAACAATATGGGATAAGTTCTGAAGTTGTAACTTCTTTACAAACTAAGTTGTAATTCCAAAACTTTCTTCATGCCTTACTTTCTTAGTTTTTATATTTTTAAAGAATTCAAGTACTAGATAATTAGATGATCATTTAATTAATAATGATGAAATTTACATATATTTAAATTATAAACTATACATTACAAATATTCAATATTCATTATCAATTACTTAAATAAATAATAATTTCTTAGTATTTAACAAACTAGCTATCTAGTTATTCACAAATTATTTATGCATAATTTATAAATAATCAAATATTTTAAAATATTTTATCAATTTTTTGAATTTAATCGAATTATATATAATATAATTAATGTGAAAAAATTTAATGATTATAATTCAAAATTAAATATTTAAAATATTTATTCTAAAATTATAAATAATGAATGAACAATTGTTATTAAAAAGTAAATTCTTACACGAAATTTTTAAAAATTATTATTCAACTAATTACATTACTTACTGTATAATAACCTTTATTGTTGTAAAAATTATTATAGGTCAACTAATTTTTTTCTCTTGGTAATTATTAACTATAAATACAATAATTTGTTAAACATAACACTAATTTTCATAATTATTGTAAAATTACTATAAAATATTTATCATAGATGATTAATCATAAAATTTTTGAAGATGATATTATTATATAATAATTTAAGAAATTAAAATCAGTAAAATAATTATTTTAACTCCACTATAATTTTTTCAAATTTTTAATTCAGGTTTGAAGTTATAAATTAAAGAGTGTGAATAATTATGTTCAAGTAAAAAATAATTATGCACATATTAATTAATTCTTATCTGAAGTAATTACAATGATTCTAAAGTAATGTCACATTAATTTAATTAATTAATTTCTTCTAATATAAGAATATAAATTATATAATATACAAATATATGTTATAACAAATAATTATTTAGTGCCACTTAGATTTAATAAACATAATCATTTATAATTATTTATAAAAGTGATTTATTATGGATAACACAAGTAGGAAAAACCCTTGAAACTCAATCAATAATTTTTTGAAATAAAATATAAATTTGAGAATCCAAAATAGTAATTTAGAATTCAAATATCAATTTTTAGATCAAATAAGTTTTTTGAAGTTAAATAACAAATTTCAGAATTGAAATGTTAATTTTCAGATTCAAATAAGAATATTCAAAATTAAAATTACCGTTTTAAGACTCAATTAATAATTTTCTGAATTGAAATATTAATTTTGAAAACTCAAAATAATAATTTGGAATTCAAATTTCAACTTTCAAGTCAAATAATTCTTAAAATTTAAATTTTAAACTTCAAAATTCAAATATCAAATTTCAAGTTCAAATAAAAAATATTTAAAATGAAGTTGCCGATTTTTAGATTCAATAAAGTTTTCAAAATTGAAATAATAACTTTTAGATTCGAAAATAATAATTTAGAATTCAAATATCAATTTTTAGATCAAATAAGTTTTTTGAATTTAAATAACAATTTTCAGAATTGAAATTTTTATTTTCATATTCAAATAAAAATATTCAAAATTGAAATGTCCATTTTTAAACTCAATTACTAATTTTCAGACTTGAAGTATTAATTTTGAGAATCCAAAATAATAATTTGAAATTTAAATTTCAGGTTCGAATGAAATGATTATTTAAAATTTAAATGAAAAATTTTCAGACCTAAAATATAAATTTTCATATTCACATAAAAATATTCAAAGTTCAAATATTAATTTTGAAATTCATTTTATGAACAATATACATATGTATGCATCATATATATATATATATATAATTTTAATACATACATTAAAATACACCCTTATGTCATTGTAGAATACCTTTAGGATGTAACTAATTTCGTGATTATTACGATTAATGGGACATATCAACCTATTAATAAATGAAAATAAATGTAAAATTGATGCAACCAATAGGATGAAATTTTCTAATAGTTGCATCATAGTTATGAAAAAGACCAAAATAATTGAAATGTTTTGTAATTACAAGTATTCCCAAATCTAATCGTAAACGACTACAAGTCGCATGTAGTTATAAATGGAATGGTTACATTTTGGCTAATTTCTACTAGTGTTAGCCTATGTGAAGTAACATATTCTACCCTAGTTTAACCTATAATAGGTTACCTATTATAGTTTAGCCTAAGATAGACTATAATTAATTATTTTTATATAATATCTAATTGTTGTAATTATAACATTTAATTATTTTCATTATAATATTTGGTTATTGTAATTATGATATATCTTTATTGAACAAATGGAAAATTGCCACCTATTTGATGGCCATTGGTTCTTTAAATTACCATGTGGTTAAATCCTAACCACCCATCAATCGCACATTTGGTAACATGCGACTATCCCAAATGTAATTATAAATGCAATCATAGATTAGGGTTCCATGTCATACTAAGGATCATCTATGGTAATGGATGAATTTTTTGGCGTAATCATAAGGTTTGCAACTACAATTTCAACTTCATGGCCGTGTCATGTCTTTTATAATTGACTGTCTTATGGCATTTGTTTAAGGCAATTAGACTATTTTTAGTTACATGTGTCCATTATAACTACAAATGAGTCACAAATCTAGTTGTTGATTTTCAAATTTCGTCTAATGAAAACATGTTTGAAATTTGAAAACCCAACCAATTTAGAACATATTTTTAATCCATTTTTCTTATATTAAAATTCTTCAAACTTTATGTGTAGCTAACCATAAAAGCAATGGAGTGCACTATTGTTTCATAACGAAAATTAAAAAAGTTTTGAACATGGTTTTTCATCTTTATGCCATAAATGTGACTATGACTACATGGTGGATATTTTTTTGGCATACTTTACAATGTTTTCACTTAGAAACCATTGCCATCCTTGGGGTAATTAATATCATTGGGGACTAAAAAATGAAGGAACATGTGCTTAGGCTAATGGATCCATTGCACCAATAATTGGTGTGTTTTGAGATTGACCTACAAAAGAAATCATGGAAAAATAAACACATCAATTATAAAGGAACCAATGCCTTTAAATTTGAAGCAAATACATTTTAAATTTAGAATGTTAAAAAGTTCAAAAATTATATTATGGAGTCTTAGCAAACTTCCTATAGTGGGAATTATTGTTAGAATAGTTACAATTTGCATTGAGGTTGTGGATTTAAGAATTAGTGCCATGATCCCAAGTTCTGCAACCATATTTAAATCTTTTTTAGGTTTTGTTGCCTTAGTTATCATCCTTTCATCACTAGAACACAATTTGTTTTGGTATGAAAAGGCACAAACTACTACTTGTATGGGTTCTCGTGGCACCAAGTTGATTTTTTGCATTCTCCAACGTTTTAATTATTGCCACTTCACCTTTGCACCCATCACAAACATAAATTCTTCACATAAGCATGGTCACTAATGGATTGATCAGATGATTCTTTACAATTCATTTAGTTAGTTATAATTAAGTTTATAATGACCTTTAAACATGTGTGTAATTAAATAATAAAGAAAACTACAAAATTGAAACAACATAACCATTCTGAAGACATTCACATACTAACATTAGTTTATGTAGGATGTTTACAAGACTTTTGTAAATTGTACACATGGACATGTTCAATAAACATGATTAACAATATAACTCACCACTTGTCACTACTTTGATTTACAAATAAACATGTATTGCATTGAGTAAACAATTAGACAATAAGGATGGTTTCTAAATTGTAAAATGAATTGGGAACACATATTAGTGGTTAGTGGCGGATATGTTGAATGCAATATTCTCCAACCAAAATCGCACATAATTTTTTTCAAGCATGAATAAATTTTATAGGTGTAAACCCTAAACCTTGGGTGAAAACATAGTCAAAGGAACCAAGGGCACTAAGGTAAAAGTCCTTTTCCAAATACTACACATGACATGTGTCATTTTTACATTAGTTTAAAATTTGAAAATTTGTATTTTGGACACCCAATTTCACATTGCATGTTATATATAAATATTTTTTGACTATAAATTGCTTTTATATCATATATATTATGCATTCATGCCCTCTATGACATAAATATGAACAACTTTTGTTAAGGCCACATTTTCAAAATCCATAATTTTTAAGGTCAAAAATACATTTGAACCAAATGTGCTCAAAATGGTTAAATAAGCAATTTCCATTCATTCAAGTCATTTTTCCCTTCTAATCATCAATGTTAAAATCCTCTCCAACTTTTAGAGGAATGGTGCACATTTGGTAGGAAAAAAGGATGTTTGAAAAAAATAAAGATTGTCCATTCTCGAGGTTTGAGTGCTTTGAACATGCAAAAACATTTTTGATATGTGTCAAATTTTGAACATATAAACTTTGCAATTAATGGAAAATATTCCACAAAAAATATGATAATCCAAATTATTATGCTTCCCCTATGATCTTTGAAACATACGAAAATGCAATTTTAAGGAATGTCCACTCACTTGGATGGCTCCTTTGATTATGTTTTTACCCCCTTTGACCCAAAGTTTGATGTCATAATTTTAAGGTGTTGAAAAAACATGTCCTTCAATAGTCCTATGCAATTCAAAAGTATAGTGATATTGGCATCAGAGATCGACTTATTAAAATTAGAAAAAGTGGAACCAATTAACATCTACAAATGCCAAACAGTTCAAGTGAGGATCACAACAAGGCCAATAGTCAAGAATAGTTTAACCTTTTTTATTACTATTTGGTTCAAAGGGAACATTGTAATAGTCACAATGTATAAGTTCACAAATGTGACAGGAGGAAAACAACAACCTCAAACCCAACACAATGAAAATGTGTCGCACCACAAGGTTTGTCCTCCAAGTCACATGTAATATAGGTTATGGAAACCCAAATGAATAAGACAAATTAGTGTCCTACATCCAACATGATGGTTCCATGCCAGAGTCTTTGGAGTAACAATCACTTCATGAAAGACAATTATTGGCTTAAAGGTTTTGAAACAATTTGGTAACTGAATGTATTTTAATAAGTCTCAACAATCATGCCCTTGTCCTCTTTATTGAAACTTGCATAATACAAAACCCTTTCTCATGCCAAATGAAGTGGGGAGTTGCAACCATAATTCCCAGAAGGAATATTCAATTTCAACAACAATGGGCACCACAAACTTGTAGGCATTGAAGCAATTAAAGGAGCTGCACAATTCTTGGAAATAGTATTTGGTGTCAACCCTAAACCCTAAAACAAACTTATAGGCATTAATAAAGAAATGAAAAGTTGTAGCCAAAGTTGGTCCTAGGATCATTCAATTTGAATAACCTTAAACACAAGTTCTTGTGAATATTGATAGACATTCATGTCCTAAGTTTAACTTTGTCACAAAACTAATTAGAAAAAATCTATACTACCATCATTTAAGTTGGAACAAACTTGGTAATGGTAGGTTAAAAAATGCAAGACAAAGTACTTCTTATTCACCATAAAAGGATGAAGAAACATGCTTCAACTTGTTGATGTTGAAAGATTTGTCATTATAACCAATGGCACCAGAGGTACCAAAGGAGAATGCAATGGAGCTAGTAAAGGATCTTTTATCCAACACAAAGGAATTAGTCAACATAACAACACAATTGAAGCACCTTGCAAAAGAATTAATATGCATGGCAATGCAATTGATGCACCCATGTGATTTTCTTCCAATCCCTAGAAATGAACTTGTCCAATTCTCCTTTTGATCCTAACAAATGAATTCATGCATCCAAATTTATTTGTTAAGATTGAAGGGGAATTGGATTTCTTCATTCCAAAATACTTGCACCTTATTTGATACTTTGCTTCCGCTACCCTTTTCCTTAGGCCTTGGAGAATCTAAAGGTGGTGAATTGGAAAATGAATAGTCATGGGGCTTGTAGGTCCTCCTTGGGCATTTCTTGCAACTTGAATCATTATTTTTTAAGAATGAAAACCCTTCCAAAAGTATGTTTTCATTTTGCTATGTCATCAAGTATTCAAAAGATACCTTTTATATGCACATAAATTGTAATTAAATTTTGTAAGTTGGTAATGGATATCGTTAATTATTTTGTAATACATACTTGGCTTGGAATTATTGAATTTCAATTCCTAAATGTAAAAACCCAATACTTTATTTAGCAAATGTGACAAGTACACAATTTTTGCAAAGTATCAAAAATGTACATTAAAAAAAACAATATACATAATTTTAAATTCTTAAAAACATGCCCATGTCATATTTCATACAATCATATAATTTTAATTAATTCAATATCCAAAAATTTGATGTACTTTCAAGCTTGCCTTTCATGAATATTTTATTTTTGCATGTTTAGGAGTATTTTTTTAACATACTTTACCATGTTTGAACCCTAATGTCAAACACCTATCTAAAAACCCTCTATCCAACGGTGATCATCTATTTGCTTAGATTGAAAGATACTTGTTACTTATTTATATAACCCTTTGAGATTACACATGTGCACCCAGAAACTCTTAGAATTTTGGAATATTATTCCTATGTAGAAATGACCTCCATATGTGTCTTTTGTTATTAAAATTATTCAATTTACACAATTTCAACCTTTTCAAAAGTATGTTTTCATTGCAGCAAAAAATAACATGCGTAACATATTTATTCTATGTATATAATTTGCATTTTTAATTTTAAACTTTGAATTACATGTTTTAAATAATTATCAAATGAACCATATGCTTGGTTTCATAAATGGTTACTTGTGCAAAAAGAAATGGTTACTTATAGGCAATTGTGACAATAACATAGTTTTGGAAAGCATGTAACAAATAGGTATTTTCTAATGTTCATTTTAAATCTCTAAACTCAAAAAATATTTCATCCCACATTTGATTGTTTCATATGATTCAAAATTTCAAACTTAATAATCATCTTCTACTTTTAAAAGCTTTTCTTTACATAATTTTGGTTTTTTGCTTTCAAGGACTACTTTTTTTGGCATACTTTAACATGCTTGGACCCTTTAGCAATTTAGAACCATTGAATGCCACGTGGCTGGGTTGGTACATAGAAGAATATTTGATTATGTTAAAGAATATTCATGCATGTCATCATAATATGTTAGAGAATATATTTTCTAACGTGGACAAAATTTATTTAAAATATTCTTTCATGTTCATGAAACATTGTTCATTACTCATGTTCACTTATTCACGAAACAACATCCCCTTTAACAATCTAACCTTCATGTAACAAGGAGGTTTGAATAGTAAAACAACAATTGAAAAGTTCATTTGTTGGTGTAGATGAAGCCTTTTTTTTCAAGGTTACCACATTGGAATAACATCATAATTAAAGGAGAAACATTTTCCTTTTATGATGGGGCAACATTACATGAACCATAGAACTAATCTAGTTCTATCTAGTAAGTATTATCCAATCTTCCAATGGTGGTTAGGTTGGAGGATTTGTTCCAATTTTTGTATTTTTACTTTTCAAGTTCTCCCAAATGACATTTGGAATTCATTAAACTTGCCGATATTGTGAAAACAAG
>Ga0116229_10007461_pt1 | contig 17286 bp, 12 predicted proteins | sample S1TSphgellanicum_3_FD_87313 | JGI IMG/M metagenome (GOLD analysis project Ga0116229, IMG submission 87313) | Host-associated microbial communities from peat moss isolated from Minnesota, USA - S1T2_Fc - Sphagnum magellanicum MG | ecosystem: Host-associated > Plants > Peat moss > Unclassified... | reverse complement strand
TTTTCCTTGCAAGTTCTTTGTGTCCATCTATTTTATTACTATTTCAGAATTTCAATTTGCAGGTTCACTTCATTGGCTCAAAGATTTGACACTGCATACGTCATTACCTGTAAAAAAAGCCGAAGTTACTTGAAGGAAGGGTAGTTGCAAAAGTCAAAGGTTTGTCTCTTGAACTTTAGTATTGCAACTTCCAATTCAGGAAACTTTGAACTAGGGTTCTTTTTTCAAGTCTATGGTCTTGAACGATTGGCAACTTTTTCCATTTTTTGGGCAATCTTTTTTTAATGTACACTAAAAATTTAAAAACTTCGAATATTTTCCAATTCTTTTTGTCGCCACTATGTAAAATTCGCCCAAAAATAAAATGTTATTCCAAAATATTTGTTAAATAAAATGAAATCCAATTTCATTTTGTTTTTGCAGTTGTCACTGTTGTGGTGTTTATGATGGATCAACAAGAATTGTCATTACTAGTTGTTGGCTTTATTTTGTTGATTCAAGTTTTACAAAAGTTATTTGTGATGCCACAATTGAATTCCCAATTGTTGTTTTCCATGTTTGAATCATTGTACAATGACCATCAATTCAACTCTCAAATCTTGTTGACATCTTATGCATTACATGATTACATGATGTCATGTTGTTTGTTGGGATTAGATGTTGAACTTGGTCATTGGGTGAAATCGTGATCAACTACGTGGTTCAACTATTTTTTATTGACGAAATATGAAAATAGTAAGTGGATTGAACATTTTCAAATGTCCAAATATACATATATGGACATTTGTAATCAGGTGAGGTCTTTGATTTCAAAGCATGATACTAGGTATAGAAAGGAAATTCCTATTGAGATTCATGTTTTATGTGCAATATATAAACTTGCATAGTGTGCAAATATCCTAACTTGTAGTGAGTTGTTTGCCATTGGTCAATCCACTATTGCACTTGTGTTTCACGAAATGGTCATGGCAATCAATTTGGTTTTTAGAAAATTAATAACATGGCCAATGGGTGATAAAATGCAAGTTGTAATGTTCGATTTTAAAAATTCATGTGACATGCTTAACATGATGGGTGCTATAGATGGCACACATATATCCATAGCAAAACCATCTAGTGTTTATTCTAAGGATTATTTCTTTCACAAGACAAGGGGGTACAATGTGGTTGCACAAACAATGGTTGACAGCCAGAAAAGGTTCATGGATGTTTATGTGGGATTGCTTAGGAGTGTGAATGATTTTTGTGTTCTAAGGAAGTCCAAGTTGTATCCACGTGCAATACACAAGGTTTCTTTCACATTGTTACTGGGTTACAGGATGGAATCCCCACCTTATTTGCTTGGAGATAAGGGATACCCATTACTTCCATGGCTTATGACATTACACAAAGAAGATGGGGAAATTCATTTAATTTTAGAATTGTGTTACAATTGCAAACACAAGAGGGGTAGGTTAGTTGTTGAAAATGCATTTGGCATATTGAAGCAATTTTTTAGAGAGCTTTTAAAAAAGACAAAATTGCACATAATTATTGTTCCTGATATGTTTTCTACATGTTGTCTATTCCACAACTCGATATTAGGGAGGAAAGAAGTGGATGTGGAAGAGCTCATGCAAATGATTCAAATTGAAAGTATGCAAGATGTTCATGCACAAAATTTCAATGGATTGCATCATGGTAAGGAAAATGTTCACATTCAAGGCCAAAAGCTCTCTAAGGAGCAAAACCATCACAATTTGGAAATTTATCTTATTGCACAACGTCATTAACGATGTATGAAATATTCAATCCTACCTTATTATTGGCATTCTTTCAATTCAAAAAAATTGGTCCCATGTAAATGCAATTTTTTTTCAAATACAAGATTGTTTGAAAATTTATTCATGTTCTTCTTATGAGGCAATCTCCTTGACTAATGTTAGATTGGCATGTCGTAGGCTCGTTATAAGTTCTAGTGGGGGTACATTACCATGTAAATCTCTTTTAAAAACTAAGGCTATGACTTTTGTAAACCTTGCTATCACTTGGACCATGCCTTGCTAATCAAGTTGGTTGATTTTTTTGTTTTGAAATTTAAAATACTCCAATTGTTTCTATAGAATCTCATCTTGTGTTCAAGCTTGTTTATCTTTAATTTCAATATTGATTGCATGGATACAATTGATGGAATCAACCAATGCTGCATTAGCCTTTTTAGTTGTTTCAATGAGACTTTTGTGGGTTGTACTTGATTTTTGTTTGACCCTTGTGTTCCCAACATTGTGACAAAATTGAACAAAAGCATTGTTTGCAGCTAGTTGTGTGTTTATATCTATAGCTTGCTGCGTGCTTCTGTTTATAATTAGCTATGTGTTTTTATCTATAATTGGTTGTGTACTTTTTGTTGTGCATCATGGTAAAGGAATATGCCTAGCTTTTCTTGGAGTGTGCAATGGTTGTGTAATTCGTTCTATTATTGGATTTGATGTAGGTGGTCCCCCTTTTACATTTGGATTGTCTACAATTGGACTTGGAAATGTAGGTTGAATTATAAGCTTTTGCCAAGCTCCAACTATCACAATGGTCTTGAGTTTGGTTGGGGGAAAAGAAAAATTGATTGGTAAACTTTGCCCAACAATGTGGAGATTGGATGGAATTGCCCATTATTCCCTTATTCCAATGTTTCCACATAGTATAACACTAGATCATGGGTTGTAAAGGGTGATGCATTTCTCTCCATGGGCTTTTCACAATTAAGTTTTTCATTAGACCACAGATTTTCACACAATGAAAAATCACATGAAAAAATACTACACAATAGACATCATCATTTAGATTCATGAAATCTCTTAAATGCAAGGGGTTGAAACAAGGTCTACTATTCATGAAGATGTCAATGAGTTCAAGAAACATTCTACTAAAGTTTTTTAGCAATCCTTACGAGACCTTGTCTTGTATAGACATGTCCCAGTATTCTTCATTGTGGCTTGTAACATTTTGGTAGTCATGTACAAAGACCCCCATTTATCTTTGTAAACTAACTTGTTGCGGTGATGATGAAAATGAAAATTGGCCATTATTATTTCAAATATATGCTTCCATTTTGTGATTGTTGTCTCCATATTATCTCTTGAATCAACAACTTCCAAGCTTGCTTTGTGCTCAACTTTCTTTGCAGTTATGAATGTTAAGACCTTTAAATTTTCCAATTGGCTTGTCTAGGCTTTCTTGTTTTGACTTTTACACAATCCAAGTCTACAACTTTTTGCTTCCTTTTGTTCTTTTGAATCACATCTAATGTTTAGGTGAAAGCACAATACGATAACACCCTTTGGGGCATTTTTGGGTCTAGTATTATATACATATAATATAATTATTTCGAAAGCATGGTACATTTAATTTTGGGTATCAATTTTGGTTTTTGGGCCCTACAACAATTATTTTTACAAAATTAATGTTATGTAATATTATTTTTAAAATATTAATAAATTTCATTATCTATATTGAAAGATACATAAGTATATTTATAATATACATTGGTATAATAGGGCCATAGTCTTGTTTTGATTGCATTAATTTTAGGGCTTTATTAGTCAGTGAAATAATCAATTTTAATGGAATTTTTTAAATGGCCCATCTAGCTATGTTTGTCATCTTGTATGTGGATGTGATTTCTTATCAATATTTCAATTTACCACACATTTATTGCATTTTTGTTCAAAAAATCTCATTTATTGAAATGAAAATTTACAAATTAATCACATGGTATCCAAACATGAATCATATTATGTGAAATGATATGGTTCAACTTTCATAAAGATTAAAAATTATTTAAATTATTTTTGGAGTATATTTGTGTTTTTGAATACAAAAATACATTATATTCATTTTCACAAATATACCCCAATCTCCCATTTTATAAAATGAAATGAAATAGTTTTTTTTTAAATTTCTTGCCTAGGTTATATTCTAACATAATATGCAAAAATATGGAAAATTTTGAGGTGAGATACACTCAAACATGTACATCCTTGGAAAGTAGTACAATGTGACACCCCAAAAGAGGTCATTGTAATATGTTTTCATATGTTTTGCTACTATCTTTAATCAAGATTATTATGTCTATAAAAGAGTATCACATTCTTTCATTACCTTCAAACATTTCAATTATTGATTTCAATACAAAATTTCATTGACTATTTGTTTTTTCATAGTTCTTTCATTTTATTGTTCAGTTTATGATTCATGTAGGAAAATGGGTAGTGGATTTTGATTGTACTTGCAATAATACCACTTGTTGATGTTGCCATTTGGTGAAGGTGATTGTGGACGACATCCTGCTCCTCGTCGAATGCTCACAACTCGCTTGACATTCGCTAACTATTCTTAAATGTCAACAGTTCAATTCTAACTACCCACATGGCAATCTTGAAAAATAAAAAATGCCAGACACAATCTTTCACTACAATGTAATAACAATTCCTATAAATGGAGCTCTGTAAACTTACATGTAGAGCATAGATTATTGTTCAACCTTTTGTTGTAATAGACAATTGAGTAACGATAGAGCAATAATAGGTTGTAGCAATAAAACTGCAATAGAGAAGCTAAGAGAAATCTTGTGCATAGAACTTGTTGTAGAGAATGCAATGGAGCTTGCCAAAGGAGGAGGAGATAAAGAGCAACGAAAGTTTGGAAAGAGAGGAAAATATTAACTAACATTGAATTAATCACCCATATTTTGAGATTTTATGTAACATCAATATTTTTTTTTTGAAATGTTCATATTTTGAACATTTCAATGTTATCAAACATTAGCCCTTAACACTAAGATAACACTAATTCCATATCATATGCTAACTCAACCTTAATGTTACATAAGATGTTATATGTGGACTACCACCTTATTTTAACAATATAAACACCAAACTAGCATTGGCGCAAACACCAAATGTGGTTGGGCCTTAAACTAGTTTAAACAAGCCTAATGAGAGCTAGTTTAAACAAGCCTAATGAGAGAGCATTACGATCGTAAGCTTTCGACACCTAGAGGCTACTTCCCCTTGGGTGGTTTGAGCTATTGTAGTTGAAGGCACACTTATGTACATGCTAGCATTTTGAAAAGTGAAACACCCATAGACACAAGTGTTTCCCTTATTGACATTAATTTTTTGTTTTTTAATTGGGATACTGATGGTAACCCAGCTGAAAAGTATCACATTTTTAAAAGTAAAAATTGTCGAATTTATGTTGGGCAACTGACCAGCCCTAGGACGTTACCCTACACATAATGCACTCAATGGAGTGCCTTACTTTATACATAAGGGTTAAAGTACCAAAAGGCTGTTTAGGTCTTTCTTTTAGACTTATAAATTGTGCCAAATCTGCCTGGATGGTGCCCGTTTGGCCTGGATAATGTACGCCTTTTTTCCTCTAATGCTAGGCTCACCCTAACAGGCTCGTCTATGGACTTAGAATTGGCCCACTCTCTCCGACCCATACAAAGGTCGACTCACAAAAGGGTTTTGGAGAAAGTGGCCAATGGTCAAGTCACTAGATTTTGAATGTTTAAATCGCCATGTTTAGACAATAGGTTCCAGCATGTCGCCAAAAATCTATAATACATAGGGGGCAGTTTCTGCACATGTCTGTTGAATAATTATTTAGTTTTGAAGATTCATTTTCGAAAATTAAATAGTTCTTGAATATTCCAGAATATTCTTCATTTTTCTTCACAAAAATATTTTCCTCAAGAAATTTATTTTTTTGGTTGAAAATTCCAGCCTTTCTAAGAATAATATAACTTGTGCCCAAGCCACTGAGGTGCCAAAGTATAGGAGGAATCCTATTTTTTTTTCCACTTTCCTCTCTGACCCGTAGCCAAAATTTGGTCAAGCCCTCTTGTGGATGATCGCCAGACCTCCTCCCCACAAAATTCGGAAAAAAAAAAAAAAAAAAATCCCTTCTCCGCCCCCGGGCTAAAAATCACCGCTGGAAAAAAAAAAATTAGTTTAGAAAACGCGCGCGCGCGCGGGCAAAAGGAAATAGAAACTTTTCTTCGGTGGCCGCCGGCCAAGTAGCAGCGATGAAAAGGGAACAGAACGGGGGAGATTCGGTGCTGGATTGGGGTGGTAATTTATCATCCATCTATGTGCTCCACAAACCCTAGCGAGAAAGGATGAGCGAGGAGGCTTTGGAGCATTTGAATTTCATGGGTATTCGTTTTTTGCTCGTGTTGTTGTTGCAGAGTGAGTCGGATTTCTGCGTCTGTCTGTCGGAGTAGGTAGTGGAGGAGGCGAGCTATGGGACAAGAAGAAGATGATTTGTGAACCATTTGTGTATGTGATCATCAATTCTGGTTTGTCGGATTGAGTGGATTTTTGTAGATCCTTTTAATATAAGTTTGTTCCTCTTTTTGTTTTGGTTCTGCAGCTTGTTTTTGTGCTGAGAAGGAATGAATGAATCCTCTTGTGTTTCTTTTTGGGCCCCCGTTTCTTTTCTTTTGCGGATTTGATTGTTGAGTGATATATAGTGTAAACTACAGTTTTGTAAGAAGGCAAGCGGACAAGAACAGAAGCAGAAGAAGAAAGTCGAACGGCGGCTTCAGGGTTCCGGAAGCCAAAGCCGCTGCTCCTCTTCTTTTGCCTTCGGTAAGTCAATCTGGCGCAGAAGATCGGAAAAGCGGTGCGAAGGCCAGGCGTGATGTCCAAGGCCCGGGTGTATGCAGATGTGAACGTGCAGCGCCCCAAAGAGTATTGGGATTACGAGTCGCTTTCTGTGCAGTGGGGGTAATGTTTGCTTCATTTCTCTCTCTTTTTCTTCTCTCTGTTTTATACCTCCCTCCATGCCTTCGGGCTTTTTTTTTCTTCCCGTGTTTTATGTTTCCGAGCTTTGGAAACGATATCCGGAGTCGTCCTGGATCTTCCCGTATGGAAAAGATTGCCTGTTATGTCGACAAGCAAAGGATAGGACTCTGTAGATTCCCGAAGGAAGGAACGCGACCTAGATGTCTTGTACAAAGTTTCTGAGAATGAAAGCCAATAGGTAGGTAGCCGATTATTCTCTTAGGCTTCGTTATCAGCTTGTAAAGGTCTTGTGGAGAAATTCTGGTTATCCTTTTAGCCTGGCTTCTGGTCATCTCGAACAATGCTGTGCCCTGTAAGACGAACTCAATCATGTTTGTAGACCTTTGTTCCAAATCAGGAAAGTATTTGACACTTGCTCCTTGCTGTATGTAGATTTTGCATACTGAGGTGTTTTTTTTCTCTTTTTTTTGGTTTGTTTCTGGAAGACCTGATGAACCACTAATTTGCAACTGAAGACTTCTCGATTCACTCTGGTGGTAGCTTGGTAGGAGGACCTCTGCCATTGTGGTGGCACAGTCACTTGCAATTCGTTTCTTTGCAGGCAGGATGATTTGCTTGCAAGAGCCTTGTGGTAATAGCAATTGTAATGCTTAAGCTTGTGGGAAGACATGTGATGTTACTATCTGGTTCAATTCAATTTCAGGAACCAAGATGATTATGAGGTGGTACGGAAGGTGGGACGAGGCAAGTATAGTGAAGTTTTTGAAGGTGTCAACACATTCAACAATGAGTCCTGTGTCATCAAGATTCTTAAGCCTGTCAAGAAGAAAAAGGTGCTACTTCTCAAACTGTGTCATGTACATATGCAAGAGCTGCTATTTTCTGGAATGAGGAACCTAGTCAGAGAGACCTCTGCTGATCAGTTTTGAAACTGCTGATTATTTTTTTCCTCTTCTGTGTGTGTGTTTGCTTGCACCTTGATGCTGGAAGATCAAACGAGAAATCAAGATCTTGCAAAATTTGTGTGGTGGCCCCAACATTGTGAAGCTACTGGACATAGTGCGAGATCAGCAGTCTAAAACGCCCAGCCTTGTCTTTGAGTACGTGAACAACACAGATTTCAAAGTGTTGTACCCCACACTGTCAGAGTATGACATACGATACTACATCTATGAGCTTCTGAAGGTGAGTCAAATGAAAGATCCCATATGCTGAAACAGTGTTGGGATGGGTGAACTCTCAAGATACTACACTCTAAACATGTATGTAGCCCACCTCTGAAAGTAGACACTACCCACAAGAGGTAAAGCCAGGGGAATAGGCTCTCTCAATCATGCTTGCTCTGAGGAGTTTAGCATCAAGGGTTTTTAACATACTGAGTGATTGCCTTTTACATCTGTATTCAGGCATTGGACTACTGCCACTCACAAGGCATAATGCACCGAGATGTGAAGCCCCACAATGTAATGATTGACCATGAACAACGAAAACTTCGACTCATTGACTGGGGCCTCGCCGAGTTTTATCACCCTGGCAAAGAGTATAATGTGCGTGTTGCATCCAGGTAATGGATAGAAGTGTTCTGTAGTGAACTTATTTTCCCATCTGTACTAGTGTTGGAGAAGAAAAGCCATTGTGCCTAGTGATTCTTGTACAGCTTTTTGCCCTCTGAATTGAAGTGTTGTCAGGGAACAGGTACTTCAAAGGACCAGAGTTATTGGTGGATCTTCAAGATTATGATTACTCCCTTGACATGTGGAGCCTGGGATGCATGTTTGCTGCCATGGTAAGCCCCACTCCTCCTTAGTATCTTTAGGATATTCCCATGGTCATACTATTCTGAGTTTGGTTGGTCTACACCTCTGAAGAATAGTCTTTGGGTGTGAAATGCAGATTTGATCATCTTTAGTCTGTTTCCTGGAGAAGGTCTCTTGCACATTGACATAGTGATGATGGATCAAGTTGAGTCCCTGGACGCAGATTTTCCGCAAGGAGCCGTTTTTCTATGGCCATGATAACTCAGACCAGCTTGTGAAGATTGCTAAGGTACAGCATGGCTGCTGAATCTGTTTCTCTTGTTTAAAGTGGCAGTTCTCAGATGTATGCACTGACATTCATATTTTATAAAATTTGGTCCTCAGGTTTTGGGGACTGATGAGTTGAATTCATACTTGACCAAGTACCGCCTGGAGTTGGACCCACACTTGGAAGCATTGGTTGGCAGGTTTGTGCAGACTTTTTTCTTGCCACTCATTTCTCCATGCAGCTATCCACAGTTGAATTAAAACCTAGTGAAATGGATTTTTGTGTAAAATGATGTATGTTTTGCAATCTGACAACTCAGAAAATAGTAGTCCCTACAATTTCTTCTGTTGTTAATGGGATATCATTTGCTAAGATTGTTTGCCACAACTTGTCATGAGTGCAGACACAACAGGAAACCATGGTCAAAGTTCATCAATGCTGATAATCAGCACTTGGTTGTGCCAGAGGTATCATAACACAAGCAGGCATATCTCTTATTGACTACTTATGCCATCTGGTCTCCAGAGTAGTCACACTAGTACAGATTGTGTGATACTTTAGGAGGGGCTAAAGGTCCCTGCTAAAATGTTGAACAGAGTGGCGTGACATCTGGGACAGGCCTTCTTTCAGGAGTAGCTTCCATGGTCTCTGTTGACTGACAAAATTTACCGGACTTTGGACTCAAAGTTAGTTCTTTCCCAAGGACCAGGCATAGGTTTTCCTGGTCTTTTGGTTGATGAGCTATGCCTTGGAGTAATAAAACATCATGACTCAGTCTTCCTGTTGATTCTGGAAATGTGACAAACTCAGGATGTAGGTATTTGTATAATGACTTGCCTGAAATTTTGGGCAAATTATTATTTACTTATCTACACCAACATTTGGAAACTGATTAAGTCAGTGGGGAGTCATGGCAGCTTGTCACTGCCAGTCATGGAGAAGGTGATGGTCTGATGCTTTGTGAGTGAAGACTCTCATAAGGTTATGACTGCACTCATCATTGTGTTACCTTCAGAGTGTTGTTGTGGAGTTTCCTCTGCAACCCCATAGATATTTCTGGGACAAGCTTCAGCCTTATATTGACATCTGTAAATGATTGTATAGTGATCATCTGGGGAAGGTTGGTGGCATATATTTTCAGCTTTAATTTTTTTGCATATCAGGGATCTCTTGGGAGTGCATGTATGCATAAAACCCTTATGTGTCTTTTGCAGGCAGTGGATTTCTTGGACAACCTTCTACAATATGATCACCAAGAGCGGCTGACTGCTAGAGAGGCTATGGTAGAGCACCTTCTTGCTTCTGTGTGCATTCATCTTCCAACACAGAGTCTTGCTGTTGTAGTCAACTTTGCTTCATCTTGGCTCCACTGTTTAACAGTTCAGTGTTTTTTGATCCTGCTATCCTTTTACAGGCCCACCCATATTTCTACCCTGTACGAGCAATGGAGACCAATGCCCGCCGCACTGCTTGAGGGAAGCCCATAAATATGTAAGTATGTTGAGAAGACACCTTCCTCCCACCCAACTCGTTTCATACATGCAGTGAAGGCAGTCCTGCTGCCTGCACTCAAAATAACTGTTCCTCTCAGTACTGGAAAGACATTTGTCAATGTGAGTCTTTAAATTAAAGGAGTATCAACTGTAGCCTGTCCCAAGCTACACACTATAACTCCTCAAATGTTCTTGGAATCTGTAGAAAATTCTTCAATATGCTATTTCTACAAGCCCTTTCCATGGGTGGGCTGCTGGCCATCAGTCACTAGCCTGACATTTTTTTCATGCTTCCTGTTTTATGGTCTTTGCCACAGGCTGGCCAGACAGGACCTTAGGAGAAGCTTCTCACTGATTAGAAAACTGGAGAAAGTAAGTTTTAAATCAGTATTTTTCTGTTGCAGGTGATCTCTCTCAGTTGGCAACCAGTTGTTGGGTAGCTTGTTCTGTTGTGATTATGGTAGTTGGTTAGTTAGCTTTTGTGAGGATGGAAAACAGAAAAAATGCTTGTGTTGTCTGACATGCATGTGGGTTCAAATGCCCACCCTATCAATACATTTATGGACTTTTCTTTAAGCAGCTCTGGTGAACACAACTCTGAGGGAACCCTTGCCATTACCCCCTGTAAATTCACAGGGCAAAACCTAGGTGTGGAAGGAGAGAAATCATACTAAACAGTAGTATAATACATTGCTGAACTGTAATGTAGGCCTCTCTATGACTTAGGCTTGGATGCTTGCTTGTCTAAGTGCATCCTAAAATGAAATGAATCTTCCCCTTGTAGCAGCTTGAATGATATGAGGATACCATTAACCATTCTGCATTAGCTCTCTCTACATTTTGACGGTTTCTTCCTATTGTTTCTATAGTTGCATCACAAACCTGATGAGTTTTTAGTTGATTGTTTGCCCAAAATTGAGCAGATTATTATATACTCACCTACATGCACTGTTGGGAGCTGATGAACCTTTGTGGGTGGGCAATGGCAGCTAGTTACTGGTTTGGAATGATGAAGGTGCTGATCTTCCTCCACAGGTACATAACAGCGTTGTCTAATTCCTGTGTTTGAAGAAGAGCTGTTTAGGTTATCAATGTTATTGGTAGCCATCAGTTATGCAGAAGGGCATGTTACCAAATGCCCATTTGATAACCATTGGTCAACTTGCTGGTATACACTGGTCATAAGGCTTTTTTAAATTAATGTTTTTCATAAAACTGTTTAGTGTGTTAAAGATTGATAACCTAGCTGGATGACATGCAGTTCATTAGATTTTTAAAAATTCAATACAATAATCAACTGGTAGGTTATTAGCAACCTACCTGATAACTGGGTTAATAACCGGGTGAAAACCCAATGACCAGCCAACGCTGGTACCAATGTCCACTTTGTGTACTTGTCAATAATCTTCAGTAGCACTTTCCTTTAGTGTTCGTTTTTCACTGAGTCTTGTTTTTGGATGTAATTTCTCTCTTTCACATCTCTGTTAAGAATTTTGCAAATTTGTCAGGAACTGTCAACTTATGATTATATGTATTTGGTGTGCCAAAACATAAACAAACACTTTTCTTTTTTTTGGAAGTGTTAGGTGACTGATCACAAATCCAACATGAAAATGACAAGAATTGGTAGTAATTACATGACCTTGAGCTTCTCACAAGGTATCAGACTGTCACCACCTTCACCTGAGTTTCTGCTGCAACCCCTCTGAAAGAAGGGGAAGATATCAGCTAGCAACCAAGAGGAATAACTAATCAGAAGGGATCAATAGTATCCTTACTGAAGTGCTTGTGTATTCTAGCTTGCCACCGTGGAAGCAAAAGTTTCTAAGCACAAAGGCCAAACAGAGTGGGTAGTGATTGTGCGTCTCCTGCAGTGTGTACATATCTCTAATTGTAAGAGTTTTGCTTCAACTAAGATTAGTGGTATCTGTAAGCAATATCAACCTCAAATGAACAGGACAATATTGTAAGAGCTTTATTGTTCATCTACAGTGCTGAATGGCAACAGCAGAGATGCTGACTAGCACCTGCTGATTGAGCACCATCAGTTGGCAGCATTGTGCAACAGTTTGTTTTGTCAATTTGCACCAGTTGAGAAATTGTGACAAAACAAACAAACTCCCAACTCACTCAATCTCGATGATCTTGACAACAGCCGAATCCCCTACTTTTTGGCATACAACAACACGATCCCGGGATTTGATGATGCCTGCAGCTTTCCCATGATCCAAGGCAACCTGCAATTGGATGCCAACCCCAATGGTGGAAGTGTCTTAGCCAGACAGCCTATATGGAAAGCAATCCATAACACACCCGCATACCATTGCAGCTAGCTATCATGACAAGCTCAAACAACATCTATCTTAGATTCTTCACAATCTGTCTATTCTCCAGTGAAGATTTTGATCCAACGTTTGCTTGTTGAGAACGCTGCCTTGAAAGTTGTTCAGAATCCTTTAACTTTTGGCACAAAAAAATTGCAGGTTCCAAATGTCGATTTTCCAGTGAAGGATATCAAGCATTTGTTGTTCAGATAGCTGGCTTGAAAAATGTTCAGAATCCTCTAACTTTGTGCACAAATTTACAGGTTCCAAATGTCTATTTTCCAGTGAAGGGTATCAAACATTTATTGTTCAGAAAGCTGGCTTGAATAATGTTCAGAATCCTCTAACTTTGTGCACAGAGAGAGAGAGATGTGTGGAATTAATTAAAGCTTTGTTGCTTTGAGGGGGAGGAGGAGGAGCAATGGCGCTATTTATTTCAAAGGAGACGTACTTGCATAGACCTAGGGTTTGTTAGGGTTGCAGAAAAGGTACCTTCAAGATGGACTCATTGGTGGTGTTGTCCGTGGAATGTCGAGGATCTGCAAGCATGGGAAAGAGGCCTCTCACCACAAGACACTGCCTGGCCTGGAAGGCTCCGGTGAAGCTCCATCGCAGTCGATTAGTGGTCAGCCTGGGAACCACCACGCACAGTACTGGCATGGTTGGGCGGTATTTGGCAATCAAGCGCGCGGCTCGGCCTGAGGATGTGAAGACAACGAGGACTGAGGCGCTGACCTTGGCGGCAGCTCGAACAGCAGCGGATGCAATAGACTCCAGATGCTGCATCGGCTCTGGAATGTCTTTGATGACTCTTTTGAAGTAGATATCTTGATTGAACACTTTCTCTGCCTCGCCGCAAATGTTGTAAATGGTTGTGATGGTTTCCACAGGGTACAAGCCACGCAGCGTCTCCGCTCCGAGCAAGATGCCGTCCGCCCCATCCAGAACGGCGTTGGCTACGTCCGTTGCTTCCGCCCGAGTAGGCCGGGGATTGTCCACCATGGAATCCACAACACGCGTCACAATGGCTGGCTTTCCTGCCCTGTTACACTTCTGGATGGCTACTTTCTGGAACAGGAACACTTTCTCTGGTGGAAGGTCGATACCCAAGTTTCCCCGTGACAGGATCACTCCATCAGCTTCCTTCAGAATCTCGTCAAAGTGTACCAATCCTTCGTAGTTCTCGATCTTGGCAAAGATTTGTGTCTGGGAAAGATCCCCCAGCTGGTTCAAGTGTTCCCGCGCTTGGCGAATATCGTCTGCGTGCCGTGTGAATGAGAGGGACAAGAAATCGATATGGTTGCGTACTCCCCATGACGAGATCACCTTCTTATCTTCTTCACTTAGCGTCGGCAGATCGATGTGAACTTGAGAAGCGTGTATAGTGAAGAGAGAGCCTGTGAGAGTTGCGGAATTCTTCACAGTACACACAACATCTTGTCCCTTCACTTCCTCAACTTCCAACCACACTGAAGTGGTCTCACTTCCTGTGAACAGATAGTGTCCCAGGAAGATGGTGTCCTTGGGCTTGACCGCGGAGATGAGAGCGTCGAAATTCACAGACAACACCTTCTCGGAGGCTTTCTTGGTCTTATCCGCAGTGATGATGATGCTGCTCCCCTCCACCAGTTCAATCTCAACCTCATCAGTATTCACAACACACAGCTCCGGTCCTACGGTATCCAGCATCACCGCGCACAGACGTCGTGTGTTCTTCACTGCCTGTCGCAGATTCTCCAGAGTCTCTTGATGGTAAGCTTCATCTCCCCATGAGAAATCGAACCTGGCTGCTGACATGCCAGCTCGCAGAAGATCCTCGATTGCCTCCACAGACCGCGACTGCGGACCCAACGTCCCGATGATCTTGGTCAGTGCAGAAAACGCCTTTGGGGGCGATGACTCCAGTATGGAAGCCAGCCTGATGGGCTCCTCCAGCAGTAAATGTGACGCTTGCATTGCGTCTTTTTTGCTTATAACCCTCTTCTACACCCAAGACACCTGCGAAATCCGTCTCTTCTCGATCCAAGGCGTTCCTCAATCCGAGCTCTTAGACACACCAACACCCAACCAAAAAAAAAAAAAAAACAAAAGGAGCTGCAAAAGCAAAACAGTGGACGAAGTTCGCGCACTCCACTCCCACGGAGTGCAAATCGACGACGAAGAAGATGAAGAAGCGGAAGTGCAGAGACGCAGCAGAGCACGAGACTACGCGTCTACAACTTTGCCTCTTACCACCTAGCAACTCAGAAACAAAAAACGGACCGCTGGTCGGACGGGAAAAAATTGGCTAGAGAAGTCACGGACCGGGCTGGTCGGACGGGAAAAAATTGGCTAGAGAAGTCACGGACCGCTGGTGTCAATGTCTGCCGTCCGGATGGATTCACGGCGGCAACGTGGCACAGATTAGGGCACCACTTACAAGATAATTAGTCAGCAGTGGCCACCTATTGCGCATTCTACCTTCGGAATGTCTCATTCCTTGCCTTGCTGTCGTACGGTTTAACAGGCGGAATGTCGTATTTGCAGTGGATAATGTCGTCTGGCTCTTTCACTTACGGAAGAGTCTCCAAACTGATTGCGTTGACGAATATTCACAATCATTCCAGGATTAGTATTTTCATACGTGGCACATCCTCATTGGCTTCTCTTCCAATTTAGACACCCTTTTTTTTTTTAAAGTCACATTGGTCAAAGCTCAAACAGGGTTTTTTTTTTCTTTCTCTTTCTTTCCCTTTCTTTTCTTTTGACAAAAATAGATTTATTTATTTATTTATTTATTTTTAGGTACTTGGAAATATGTTAAAATTTGAATTTGAAAATTTTGTCCTTGACCAATTTGCTCAAGCGGGTAAATCAGTTGTAAAAACATACCCGGTTTTGTCTAGTGTATTGAAAGGGTGCCTTACAAAGCGGAAGGCTTTTCAAAAAGTGGAATACCCGCAGAGGTGGGTGTTTTGTTTCTAAAAAAGCCTACCAACCTTTTTTTTTGTAATTTTTTTCTCATGATACCCAATGAGACCAGGCATCATGGGAAAACACCACATAAAGAAGTCCCGTTCCGAGGGCTTTACCCTGAATGAAGAAATTTCTTTAGTGTGTAAGTTCGGAAGGCACATTACACTACTCCTTAAGAGTGAGATTATGCGTGTGTATATCTCTCCTATGCCTTGTCATCTATGCACGGGTAAGTATTGCCCATCTCCTTGCATGACTTGCTTCATGCTACTCACTTCTCCTCTTAAGGCTCCCCTTTTTGTGTTTTGCGTTTTGAGGTATGGTCTTTTGTTTGGACTTTGATCCATTCTTTTTTTCCCTCTCTTGTTCCTTTGCTGACTGTTTTTTCTTTATTTACTTATTTATTAATTATGTGTAAGGTCCTTTTTTTTTCCTTCTCTTGTTCATTTTCTGAGTGTTTTTTCTTTATTTATTCATTTATTAATTATGTGTAAGGTTCACATCACAATGTTAGGCTCTATGCTTTACCCAGTGGGTGGGGGATATTCCCAAAATGCCATCCAAGGCTGCACTCAGCTATCACCTCATTCTAGACCACTCCCCCCCCCCACCCACCCACCCACCCACCCATTATTTTGAGAATGCATGTACCCAAGTTAGATTTTTTCTTTTTTGAAAGTAGAGCTATTCTAAAAATTGTGGGTCCAATTTGAAGAAAATGGAAGACCAAATTGCACCAAATTTTTTCCCAATTTTTCTCTTTTTTAAAATTTCATCAAAGTGCCAATTTTTTTGCTGAAAACCCACATATTACATGCCAAAAAACATGTTTTTCCAAGTGTTTGAGGGGGAGGAAGGGAATTTGGCAATCTAATTTAAGGGAATGATAATTTGATTTACCATAATGGTGTGGTATGAGGTATTAGAGGAAACTGCAGGGAAAGAAAAGGAGGAGGGTCATGGAGAAAGATATGAGAGAAAAAGTGGATGAAGCAATGAATAATAGTGTAGTGCAAATAAGAAGAAGGCTATAAGAGGAAAAGAGTGTCAATGGAAAAAAAGAAGAAACTAGAAGAAGAGAAACAATGGTGAACAATGTGATATGGGAAGAAATAGAATTTGAAAAAGAAAAAAAGGGGGGAAAAAAAAGGGATGCGCAACCATAAAGGAATGATGTTGAGCACAAATTTGGTGGGGGGGGTGAAAAGAGAAAAATGGGAAATGGGAAGGGGAGAACCAAAAAAATAGAGAAATGACGGCAATTTGTTGAAGCCTAGTCAAATTTTTCTTTTTATTATTAAACATAATTCAACAACAACCAAATTTCAAGTACCGTAATATATAGTTTGGTATAATATCTTGGATCAATGTGTTTTGGAATTATTTTATGTCACTTGAATATTTTGAGATAATTTTGGAGTCAACTTGCTAGAGATTTAGGGATTTTATTGAAAATGGCCTATTTGTTATGATTTTTCTTGTTTTTTGTAACAATCATTTGGGTATGGTAAGTTTTGTATGGTCAATAACTTTGCATATAATTCAAATCTCACATTTAATTTATTATATGATTTATGTGTTAATTTTTTGGTTTTAAAAAATAATACAACAAACATCCAAGAAATTTTTTTAAAGCAAAAGAACCCAAACAAATCCTGCTTGTAAGAAATCTAAACCCCACTTCATTGTTAAGCCTTAGAT
>Ga0116229_10007460_pt1 | contig 17288 bp, 14 predicted proteins | sample S1TSphgellanicum_3_FD_87313 | JGI IMG/M metagenome (GOLD analysis project Ga0116229, IMG submission 87313) | Host-associated microbial communities from peat moss isolated from Minnesota, USA - S1T2_Fc - Sphagnum magellanicum MG | ecosystem: Host-associated > Plants > Peat moss > Unclassified... | reverse complement strand
GCTTGCACTGTCTGCTGCCGGCCTGTCGTCGTCCGGAATGAACACGTAGCCCAGGCCCCAGACGGTCTGAATGTAGCGCGGATTGGAGGGATCCGGCTCGATCAGCTTTCTTAGCCGCGAAATCTGCACGTCAAGACTGCGGTCGAAGACCTCGTACTCGCGCCCGCGCGCAAGCTCCATCAGTTTTTCCCGGGACAGCGGTTGTCGGGGATGGCGCGCAAAGGCCTTCATGACCGCGAATTCGCCCGTGGTCAGCGACTTGGTTTCGCCATGGTGCTCGAGCGTGCGGGTCTTCAGATTGAGGCGGTAGGGGCCGAAATGGAAGGTTTCCATGTCCGACGCCGGCGCGCCCGGTGCCTCAAGCGAGCCGCGGCGACGCAAGACGGCGTGAATGCGTGCGACAAGCTCGCGCGGGTTGAAGGGTTTGGGCAGATAGTCGTCTGCACCAAGCTCAAGTCCGATGATGCGGTCGACCTCGTCACCCTTGGCGGTGAGCATGATGACAGGCGTGGTGTCGTTCGAGCCGCGCAGTCGCCTGCAGATGGTCAGGCCGTCTTCGCCTGGCAGCATCAGATCGAGCACGAGCAGGTCGAAACGCTCACGCGTCCAGAGCTTTGTCATGGTCGTACTGTTCTCGGCGAGGAACACGTTAAAGCCCTGGTCCGTCAGATAGCGGCGCAGCAGGTCGCGCAATCGTTGATCGTCGTCGACCACAAGAATCTTGTATGCTTGGGCTTGCGTCATGCGCGCATGGTATTCGTTGCGTTGCGTGTTGTCACGCATCCCCGTCCCTCGTGCGGAAGGGGAAACAATGTGTTACAACTGCGGCGCCCTTGCAACCCCGCTCTGCTGGCAGCCCTTCTACACTTTAGGCATTCTTATCTTGCGTTGCACGCGAGTTTGCCCCAAGTGTCATACATCATGCGAGCGCCACTGCTGCGATTGGTCCTGATCATCGGCTTTGCCATCATTCTTTTGATGGCGGGCGTGGCTTCGGCCGGACCGCGACCAGGAGCTTTCGTGCAGCGTCGCCAGGTTCCCGCGCAACCGGCACGGGAAGCGCAACAGGTTCAGCCTGCGCGTGAGGCGGCTGCGGCCGAGAACCGGGCGGCGACGCAACCTCTGCAGAGCGCATTCCCGCCGCGGCAAAGGCCAGGCACGCTTAGCCCCGACGAGCGGCGCGCCTTGCGCCGTCAGATCGATGACGCTGCCCGCGAGGTTTATCGCAACGGCAGATAAACCCTGGCGGGGCAAATCATGGGGCTCGGTTAAAATCGGCCACCATGTCGAAGAGAAACCCCACCTGTGCCGCTGATACTCGCACTTGATACCTCAAGCGAGTGGTGCGGCGTCGCGCTCTTGCACGATGACGAGGTCCTGGCTGCGATGAGCGTCGCGCGTGCAGCGGGCTTTGCCGGACACTCCGAACACGTGCTGGCCATGGTTGCCGAAGTCTTGCAGCGCGCGGGTCGCCCGCTTGCGGACGTGGCGGCGATCGCCTTTGGTGCGGGTCCGGGCGCCTTTACCGGACTGCGCGTTGCGTGCGCCGTGACCCAGGGACTGGCACTGGGCCTTGGCTGCCCGGTTGTGCCGGTCGACTGCCTTGCTGCCATGGCGCTAGAGTGTGCAGTCAAGGCGGGCGAGCCGAGTTCGGAGGTGCTGATCGTGCAGGACGCGCGCATGGCCGAAGTGTATGTCGGGCGCTACCGCTTCGACGGCCGAGCGCTGGCCTGCGTCGAGGCGCCGTTCCTGATTGGCGCTGCCGCGCTGGTGGCGCAATGTTCAAGCGATAAGGCCGACATCCTTGGCGGCAGTGCGCTTCTAGTTGCGCCAGCGCTCGCCGCGCTGGCGCGATCGACGACAGCCACCGATCATCCGGATGCCGCCTTCATCGGCCGTCTTGGCGCGATCGGTCTTGCGCAAGGCGATGCCGTGGCGGCCAAGGATGCGGCGCCGATCTACGTTCGCGATCGGGTGGCCTTGACTATCGACGAACGCGTGCGCGGGGTTAGACTTCCGGCATGAATGCCCAAGTCAAGGGGACATCCCCTGTCACCTATGCCGGCTTCGAGCCGATGAGCGCCGCGGATCTGCACGAGGTCGTGGCGATCGAGGCGACGCTTTATTCGGCACCCTGGACCATCGGCAATTTCAGGGATTCGCTTGCGGCCAACTATAGCGCCTGGGTTTTGCGCTTTGCGCTCGAGCCGGCGGATTCGCCCGAACTGATCGGTTATTTTCTGCTCATGACCGCAGTCGATGAAGCGCATCTTCTAAACCTGAGCGTCTCGCGCCGCTACCAGCGCATGGGCTTTGGCATCGCGTTGCTGCAAAAGGCCGTGGAGACGGCGCGCGGCCACCGCGCATTGCAGCTGGTGCTTGAGGTCAGGCCGTCGAACCTTAGGGCACTTGCAATTTATCTGAGGTACGGCTTTCGTCATATTGGCCGGCGCACCGGCTATTACCCGACCAACGAAGAGACCGGCCGCGGTCGCGAAGACGCGTTGGTGATGGCGCTAACGCTCTGATGCCATCGTTTCGCGACACCGCATTAATTGAGATGGGCATCGGCCGAGGGTGGATGCAACGGCCGGGCCTTGCGATTGCTCAGGCAACCCTGGCAGAAGGCGCGCCGTCCGCGGTGGACAGCCTTGCGGTCCTCTCAGCCCAGATCTCCGATTGCCACCGCTGCGATCGGGCGAAGACCCGCACGCGCGCGATGCCAGGTAGCGGCAGCCAAGAAGCGCAGGTGATGGTTGTCGGGCTCGTTCCTACGCCTGAAGACGCAGCTGCAGGGGGGCTGATTTCAGGCGCGCCTGGACGGCTCTTCGATCAGATGCTCTATGCCGTGGGTCTTGGTCGTGAGAACGTCTATCTCGCCAGTGCATTGCGTTGCGACGGTGGCGCCGTCAGCGACATCCAGCGCGACGCCTGCGCACCCTATCTTGCCCGCGAAATCGACCTTCTCAAGCCCGATGTGATCGTGCTGATCGCGCCTTATGGCGCGTTTGGCCCCGTCACGATGCCGCCGCAAGCGACGGCGATCCCGCAGGTCGAACTGCCGCATCCGGCACAATTGCTTGCCGAGCCGAAACACAAGCGCCTTGCGTGGATGCAGCTTCTCGAATTGCGCAAGCTCCTTGGCACAGCGAGGCGCATTTAGCGTGGCGTCTCACCGATCAGGGCTTCGATGTGGAACTGCCTCTCGTTGCGCCGGTGGCGTTGCATGACGAGCAGCATGACGGCGCACACGAAAGAGCCGAACAGCAGGATGACAAGACGGATATCGAGGTGGATGCGCACGAGGGCGGCGTACACGCAAAGCATGGTCAGAACGCTCAGGTTCTCGCTGAAATTCTGCACGGCAATCGAGTGACCTGCGCTCATCAGAACATAGCCCCGGTGTTGCAGCAGGGCGTTCATCGGCACGACAAAGTAGCCCGCCATGCAGCCCATGGCCATCAACAATGCACCGGCGACGATGACGGCAAGCGGAATATGCGCACCAAACAGCGTCAGCTCGAGTTGCGGAAACCAGGCGCGCCGAAAGCAGCCCAGGATGATCACGGTCGCCCCCATGGCGACGCCGTAAGGCAGAACGCTAAGCGACTGCCGTAACGGAATGCGCGCGGCGGCGAGCACGGCACCGAGGGCGACGCCCAGGGCCACCACGGCCTGCAGGACGGCAGCGTGACTCAAGTCAAGGCCAAGGCCCTGCGCGGCCCACTTCAGCACGACAAATTGCAAGGTTGCAGCCGCTCCCCAAAAAAGCGTCGTGACTGCGAGCGAAATCTGCCCGAGCCGGTCTGACCAGAGCAGCGAGACGCACGTGGTGAAGTCGATGATGAGGCGCGCAACCTTGCGTTCCTGGTGTGGATAGCGTGCACCGGTATCGACGATGTGCAAATTGATCAGCGCAGCGACCAGGTAGATCGCGGCGATGACCGAAATCGCCGCCTCGGCAGGCGTTCCGGCGGCGGCGATGCTCAAGGGCAGCTCGTAAGTCAGGACGATGTCGGCCACGCCCGGATTGATCAGAATGCCGCCTAGAACGGTACCGCATATGATCGAGGAGACGGTCAGGCCTTCGATCCAGCCGTTGGCAGCAACCAGGTCTTCGGGCGGCAAAAGCTCGGTGATGATGCCGTATTTCGCAGGCGAGTAGGCCGCCGCTCCGAATCCGACAATGGCGTATGCCAAAAGCGGGTGCAGGCCAAAAAACATCGAGGCACAGCCGACGATCTTGATGGTATTGGTGACCAACATGACGCGCCCTTTGGGCATCGAATCGGCGAAGGCACCGACAAAGGCGGCAAGAAGCACATACGAAAGGACGAAAAAGAGTTTCAGCAGCGGCGTCATCCAATCGGCCGAATGCATCTCGGCCAGCAACGCAATGGCCGCGATCAACAAGGCATTGTCGGCAAGCGACGAGCAGAACTGCGCCGCCATGATGGTGTAAAAACCGCGTTTCATCGGCCGTGGGTGTTTGCAATAGCCGACGCAAAATCGGATTGAAATAATTGGGCAGCGCCGGTTGCGCGAAGCTTATAGCATCTTTTGGTGTGACGAAAAATTGCGTAATAGAAGGGGGCCTGGCCGCAGACGCGCTCTGATTCGCCTTAAAATGGCGACGCAGTTCCGCCTCGTTGCAATACCGCAATCACGCGTTTTGGCTTGTGGGTCGCAGGGCAGGGCCTGCATGCGCTTCTTCCTATTGCCCATTCACCATGCCAAGACCGATCCGCGCACTGGTTTCACGCGCTGCGATAAGCCATAACCTGTCGATCGCCCGCACGCACGCGCCATCGGCCAAGGTCTGGGCGGTGGTCAAGGCCAATGCCTATGGTCACGGCATCGAACGCGTCCTTCCTGCGTTGTCTGCAGCTGATGGCATCGCGTTACTCGACCTAAGCGAGGCACAGCGGGTGCGGGCCTGCGCATGCCAGCTGCCGATTCTTCTGCTCGAAGGGTTTTTCGAGCCCTCGGATCTGGCCATCGTCGACGAGTTGCAATTAACGCCTGCCATCCATTGCTGGCAACAGGTGCAGTGGCTCGAGCGTGCGTCGTTGCGGCATCCGCTTGATGTCTACCTGAAAATCAATACCGGCATGAACCGCCTGGGCTTTGCGGTGCACGAGGCAAAAGCCGCCTATCAGCGGCTAAGGTCAGTGGCACGCGTGCGCGACATCACCTGCATGACCCATTTTGCCAACGCCGATGGCATCGACGGCACGCAACAGGCAATCGCGACGTTTCGCTCGGGCGTGGACGGCTTGCCTGGTGCCCGCTCGCTGTCCAATTCTGCGGCAGTGCTCTTGCATCCCGATGCGCAAAGTGACTGGATCAGGCCTGGCATCATGCTCTACGGGGCATCGCCTAGCGAGCGCCAGACGGCCCGATCCTTTGGCCTTGTGCCGGCGATGACGCTAGCCAGTGAAGTGATTGCGGTCCAGGACATTGCCGCCGGGCAAGGCGTTGGCTACGGCGGCCGTTTCAAAGCCCCGCGGCCGATGCGCATCGGTGTCGTTGCCTGCGGCTACGCCGACGGCTACCCACGCATCGCCGCAGACGGCTGTCCGGTGCTCGTTGGCGGGATCGTGGCGCCGCTCGCAGGCCGGGTTTCGATGGATATGCTGACCGTCGATATCACGCATATCGAGCACGCCGCAATCGGAACGCCAGTGGAACTTTGGGGCGAGCACGTCAGCGTTGATGAAGTCGCCGCCAGTGCCAACACCTCGGGCTATGAATTGCTTTGTGCACTCGCTGCGCGCGTGCCGGTGATCGAGGTCGCCTGATGGCGCGCGTAAAGACCGTTTTCAGCTGCACCGAGTGTGGCGGCCAGACCAGCAAATGGCAGGGCCAGTGCCCCCAGTGCCAGGCCTGGAACACCCTGGTGGAAGCGCTTGCCGAGCCGGCCTCGACGCATCGCTACGCCGCGCTGGCCAAGACCAGCCCGGTCACCCTGCTATCGAAGATCGAGTTAAACGAGGTGCCGCGCTACAGCAGTGGTGTGGCCGAATTCGATCGCGTGCTGGGCGGCGGCCTGGTTGAAGGCGCGGTGGTCTTGATCGGTGGCGACCCCGGCATCGGCAAGTCGACCTTGTTGCTGCAGGCCTTGAGCGTGCTTTCGAAGGATCGCCGCGCGCTCTACGTCAGCGGCGAGGAGTCCGGAGCCCAGATCGCCTTGCGCGCACGGCGCCTCGGTCTTGACGGCTCGGCATTGCACCTTCTGGCCGAGATCCAGCTCGAGCGCATTCTTGGCGTGCTCGCAAGCGAGCGCCCCGAAATTGCCGTGATCGATTCGATTCAGACTGTCTATTCGGAAGAACTGACTTCGGCGCCTGGCTCTGTCGCGCAGGTGCGCGAATGTGCGGCGCAATTGACCCGTACCGCGAAACAGACCGGCATGACGATCATTTTGGTCGGGCACGTCACCAAGGAGGGCGCGCTCGCCGGCCCGCGCGTGCTCGAACACATGGTTGACACCGTGCTTTATTTTGAAGGGGACACGCAATCGTCGTTCCGGCTGGTGCGCGCCATCAAGAACCGTTTCGGCGCAGTCAACGAACTCGGCGTCTTTGCCATGACCGAGAAGGGACTGCGCGGCGTGGCCAATCCGTCGGCGCTGTTCCTCTCGCACCATGCAACGCCTGTCGCCGGATCCTGCGTCATGGTCACGCAAGAAGGCAGCCGCCCCCTGCTCGTCGAGATCCAGGCGCTGGTGGACACGGCGCACATTCCCAATCCGCGGCGACTATCGGTCGGGCTCGATCCGAGCCGGCTCGCGCTTTTGCTCGCCGTGCTCAACCGGCATGCCGGCGTGCCGTGCTTTGACCAGGATGTTTTCATCAACGCCGTGGGCGGGGTCAAGATTGTCGAGCCTGCTGCCGATCTTGCCGTGCTTTGCGCGATTCACTCGTCGTTGCGCAACAAACCGCTGCCACGCGGACTGGTGGTTTTCGGCGAGGTCGGGCTTGCCGGCGAAGTGCGGCCGGCGCCGCGCGGCCAGGAGCGCCTGCGCGAGGCGGCCAAGCTCGGCTTCTCAATGGCCCTCGTGCCGCGCGCCAACGCCCCCAAGCAGGCCATCGAGGGACTGCAGGTGATCGGCGTTGACCGCATCGAGAGCGCGTTGTCGTCGTTGCGCGAATTAGTCTGAACCCTGCCGCAAGGTTTTCACGAGTAACCCGGCTGCGATGCGCCCCGATCGCAATGCGCCTTCGAGCGTCGCCGGGTAGTCGCTTTCGGTGTAATCACCGGCAAGTGCGATGTGGGGTGAGGGCGTCTGGTTGTTTGGGCGCAAAAGACCGGGCACGGCAGCGAAGGTTGCGCGTTTCTCGGTCACGGTCTGCGCTGCGACCAGATGCGCCGTGATGCCGGCCTGATTGCGCAGTTGGCGGGCAACCATGCGTTCGAGTTCGGCGCCATCGACATCACGATGTCGTCCTTCAGCGCTGATCACGACGGCAACGCTCCTGGGGTTGCCACCCAGGGCGCCGCGGGCAAATAGCCACTGGCCGAAGGCCCCCTCAAGCGGCTTTTCTTCGAGCGCCATCATCGCTGCGGGCAAGGCCAGCGCCTCGTCGTAGTACAGATAGATCGTCGTGATCGGCTGCCAGTGAAAGCCATCGCAAAGCGTCGCGAGCTTGGCCCAAGCCGTGCCAGGCAGATGACCGATCAAGGCCTTGATGCGGTGCGCCGCGACCGCTGCGATGAGACCGTCAAAGCGCATCTCTTCTTCGCGCAGCCTGATGCTCACGCCGGTGTCAGTCAGATCGATTCTCTCGACTAACTGGCCAAGCGCCAGCGTCGCACCGTGTGCTTTTAGGTAGCGCGTGGCGTGCTCGGGGACGATCTGATCGAGCGGGGTCGTGGGCAGCAGAAAATCCGACGCGCCACGCTCTGCACCGAGGCTGTCGCGCAGGACATTGAGAAAGATCTGGGCCGAGGCGATGTGCATCGGCGTGTTGAGCGCTGCGACGCAAAGCGGTGCCCAGACACGGGCGATGAGGCTCGCTGGCTGGCGTTGCTCGAGCAGCCACGCTTCTACGCTGCGGTCCGCGCCAATTCTGAAGTGCGCGCGCCGCGCGCGCATCATGAGCCGTGCCATGGCGAGGCGGTCGGCAAGCGTCAGACCGCGCGCGAAAAGCATGCCGCTAAGCAGATGCAACGGTGCAAAAAGCCGTCCCGCCTTGAAATGGAGTCCGCGGCTGTCAATCAGTGTCAGAGGTTCGCGGCGCAGCACCGTCTCAGGCGGGCAGCCGACGTGACGAAGCAGCTCGAGCATCTCGCGGTAGGCGCCGATCATGATGTGCTGGCCGTTGTCGAGCCGCTCTGGCGGCATTTGCGGCGGCTGCCAGTTAAATGCGCGGGCGCGGCCGCCGACGTCGCGCGCGGCGTCAAAGACGGTGACGCGGTGTCCTGCGTCGACGAGGCGAACTGCCGCGGAGAGGCCCGCCCACCCGGCGCCAACGACAGCGATCGTGCGCGCCCCGGTTACCATGGCAAGGCCGATGTGCGCCAGGCGGTGGCAAACTTCCGAAGCGGGGTCAGGCTGACGCGGTGCAGCGCCACCTTGAAGCCGTCGTCGCGGCTGGCCTCAAGCAGGGCGCGGTAAAGGCGCCCGAGGATCAATGCGGGCCGCACCAGGCGTTTCTCGTGGCGCAAGGCAGCAAGGGCCTTGTCGAGCAATTCCGCGCTTTGCCGCGCCTTGGCTGCGGCCAGCGCGGCTAGCGCCGTGCTTTGGCGTGCGCCAAGGACATCGGCGGCGGGCACCTGGAATTTTCGCAGTTCTTCGTGGGGCAGGTAGATGCGGCCCTTTCTTCCGTCCTCGCCAACGCGAAGCAGCAGTCGCGCAAGTGCAATGCCGCTGCCCAGATCGTCAAGGGCAGCGAGCGATTCCACGGCCACGATATTCTTGGCGATGGCATAGGCCTGCAGCGGCGCGCCACCTGCAGCGCTGCAGTAGGCAAGCAGTTGCCGGTCGTCAAGAAAGCGCGTCTGGGTCAGATCCGTGGCAACGGCGCCGCTGGCGCGAAGCAGCGCGTTCACCGCAGCCTCGCTGGAAAAGCCATGGGCTGCCAGGGCCCTGGTGATCGGATGACTGCCGCTGCCCTCGCGCAAGGCGCCAATTTCCTGCTGCCACCAGGCCAGTTTGGCGGCCGCGACATTGGCGTCCGACACCGAGGACGCGATCGCGTAGAGATCGGCAATCAAGGCGTAAAGCGCGAGGCAGCGTTTGCGATCAGGTGCGAAGCGCACCGCATAATAGAAACTCGATCCGGCGCGCGGGCCCCTTGCCGCGCAGTAGTCGTCAGGGTCCATGACGGGCCATGGTCAGCGCGCGCAAGAGAAGAACCATCCAGTCGCGCTGGCCCAGAACCGGGCGTCGCTCGAAGACGTCGTACTGCACGCCCTTCAGGCGCTCGAGGATGCGCAGGCCACCTTGCACGACAAGGCGCAACTCGAAGCCGATGCGACCGGGCAGCTCGAATGCGAGCGAAGCGCCGCTTAGCATCAGTGTGCGCGTGCGGTCGCATTCGAACTGCATCAGCGCCATCCAGTTTGGCCCGGGATCGCCCGCCAGAATGGCTTCGGCTTTTACACCAAAGCGTGCCAGATCGTCCTCTGGCAGGTAGATGCGCCCCTTTAGAGCATCCACCGCCACGTCCTGCCAGAAGTTGATCAGTTGCAGCGCAGAACAGATGGCGTCGGATTTGAGCCGTCGTTGTGGCGTCATCTTGCGGTACAGCTCGAGCATCAGGCGCCCGACCGGATTTGCTGACCGGTTGCAGTAGTCAAGAACGCTTGCGTAGTCGGCATAGCGCTTGGTCGTAACATCTTGCATGAAGGCCGAGAGCAGATGGTGGAAGTGCTCAATTGACAGTGGCCAGGACGCAATCAGGGCCGCGAGATCGGAAAAGCGTGCGAATTCGCACCGCGCATCAAGCGGCTCCCCCGCGGCGATGGCGTCGAGTTGACGATCGAAAGCACGCAGCTGACGCAGCCGCTCCTCGGCAAGCGCATCGCCCTCGTCGGCAAGATCGTCTGCAGAACGCGCGAACCAGTAGACTTGCCCGACTGCCTCACGCAGGTGGCGCGGCAGCAGAATCGAGGCGACCGGAAAATTCTCGTAGTGATCGATGGCCATGGCTGGGGCGATTCTAAGCGAAGCGCCCGCCCGTGCCGAAGGCGCCAGCGTATCGCGTATAATTGGCTGGTTTGAACGACGCGTCTTTCGCCTTGAACCGAGCGGTTCGGCATCGCCTTCGCGTCGGGCGAGGATGGCGAAATTGGTAGACGCACCAGGTTTAGGTCCTGACGCCAGAAATGGTGTGGGGGTTCGAGTCCCCCTCCTCGCACCAGATCACCCTGCGCTCCGACGACCCTGTCAAAAGCTGTAAAATTTGCACCACGTGAGCGCAGTCGCGAGATCGGCAACCCCGATCGGACGCTTATCCCACTTTATTCATCCCTGGCCCCAAGACAATCTCATGCAAGTCGAAGAAATCGGAAAACTGGAACGACGCGTATCGCTGGTGTTGCCGCTTGCAGACATCGAAAAGGAAGTCGAGACGCGCTTGAAGCGGCTGTCTCGCACGGTGCGCATGTCGGGCTTTCGGCCAGGCAAGGTGCCGATGAAAATTGTCGCGCAGCAGTATCGGTTCCAGGTTCAAAACGAGGTCATGGGCGAGCGCGTGACCACGGCGTTTAACAGCGCCGTCGAGGAACACAAGCTCAGGGTCGCAGGAACGCCGAATTTTTCGGCGAAACCCCAGGCCGAGGAACAGTCGGGCAACGTTGCGTTTGATGTCAGCTTCGAAGTCTATCCGGAGGTGATAATCGGCTCGCTCGAAGGTGTCGAGATCGAGCGTCCGACCGCTGCCGTTGGCGAGGCGGAAGTCGATCACACGATCGAGATCCTGCAGAACCAGCGCGTGCACTTTCATGCCAAGGGCGAAGCCGGCGAGCACGGCGAGAGCGGCGGTAGCGACGCGGCGGCTGATGGCGATCGTGTCACTGTCGATTTCGTTGGTACGCTTGCGGGCGTGCCGTTTGAAGGTGGCACGGCGCAGGACTTCGCCTTCGTGATCGGCGAAAAGCGCATGCTGCCCGAGTTTGAACAAGCCGTGCTCGGCTTGAAAGCGGGTGATTCAAAGACCTTCGATCTGACCTTTCCAGAGGATTACCAGGGCAAGGATGTGGCGGGAAAGACGGTTCAGTTCGCCGTCACGGTGAAAAAGCTCGAGTGGCCGCACAAGCCTGCAGTGGACGCCGAATTTGCCGCTTCGCTTGGAATTGCAGATGGCGATCTTGCCAAAATGCGCGCCGACATCCGCCTTAATCTTGAGCGCGAAGTCAGAAAGCGCCTCGAATCGCGCACCAAGGAGCGCGTGATGAACGCGCTGATCGCGGCAAGCCAGCTCGAATTGCCTCGCGCGCTCGTCGAGGCTGAAGTCAAACGGCTCATCGAGATGACGCGCAACGACATGCGCGAGCGCGGCATGAAGGTCGAGGATATGCCGTTTCCTGCCGACCTGTTCCAGGCGCAGGCGGAGCGGCGCGTGCGCCTCGGCCTGATCCTCGCTGAACTCGTGAAAAACCAGGGCCTCGAAGCCAAGCCTGAGCAGATCAAGGCGCATGTCGAGGATTTCGCCCAATCCTACGAGAATCCGACCGAAGTCGTGCGCTGGTATTTTGCCGATCGGTCGCGTCTGTCAGAAGTCGAGGCACTTGTTTTGGAGCAAAACGTCGTCAATTACGTTCTTGAGCACGCCAAAGTCAAGGACGTACCGGTCGATTTTGATGAGTTGATGGGTAACGCGCCGCGTTAGTCAGTTTGGTCTTCCCCTTGGAACTATTGATGAAAGATTTCTTCAACGAGCAGCGAAACCTCGAACCGCAGGGTCTTGGCATGGTGCCGATGGTGATCGAGCAGTCCGGCCGGGGTGAGCGGGCCTATGACATCTATTCGCGCCTCCTCAAGGAGCGCGTCGTATTTCTCGTCGGTCCGGTGACCGAGCACACGGCCAACCTGGTGGTCGCCCAGCTGCTTTTCCTCGAGTCCGAAAATCCGGACAAGGACATCTCGCTCTACATCAATTCTCCGGGGGGCTCGGTCTACGCCGGCATGGCAATTTATGACACCATGCAATTCGTCAAACCCGACGTATCGACCCTTTGCACCGGCATGGCGGCAAGCATGGGGGCGTTTTTGCTCGCGGCCGGCGCCAAGGGCAAGCGCTTCTCGCTCCCCAACTCGCGGATCATGATTCACCAGCCGTCCGGGGGCTCCCAGGGACAAGCGTCGGATATCGAAATCCAGGCCAAGGAAATCCTCTATTTGCGCCAGCGCATGAATGCGATTCTCGCCGACCTGACCGGGCAGGAGTGCGAGCGCATCGCGCTTGACACCGATCGCGACAACTTCATGTCGGCGGTTCAGGCGACCGAGTATGGCTTGATCGACCGGGTGCTGCAGAACCGCCACGCCGAGGTCGCAGCCTAGGCGCGTTGCGCAGTATCCACACGGTGCGGGAGGCGGGCGGTGCGCTTCGAGCAATTGCCCGGCAAAGAAGGTATATTGGTGTTGTCGGGATAAGGCATTAGGGACACCTCGGGATGTCGGAGAAAAAAAGTTCGAGCGGCGAAAAGCTTCTCTACTGCTCTTTTTGTGGCAAGAGCCAGCACGAGGTCAAAAAACTCATCGCCGGTCCGTCGGTGTTCATCTGCGATGAATGCATCGACCTCTGTAACGACATCATTCGCGATGAGGCGGCACAAAGCGATGCCGCTCCAGGTGCGGTCAAGTCCGACCTGCCAACCCCGCTTGAGATCTGCGAGATCCTGGATCAGTATGTGATCGGTCAGTACACCGCAAAGCGCATCCTGAGCGTTGCCGTGTACAACCATTACAAGCGCCTGAAGCACATGTCGCGCAAGGACGACGTCGAGCTGGCCAAGAGCAACATATTGCTGGTTGGGCCGACGGGCTCAGGCAAGACCCTGCTTGCGCAGACGCTGGCGCGTCTTCTGAACGTGCCTTTCGTCATCGCCGACGCAACCACCCTGACCGAAGCCGGCTACGTCGGCGAGGACGTCGAAAACATCATCCAGAAGCTCCTTCAGAACTGCAACTACGAGGTTGAGAAGGCGCAAAAGGGAATTGTCTATATCGATGAGATCGACAAGATCTCGCGCAAATCCGACAACCCGTCAATCACCCGCGATGTCAGCGGCGAAGGCGTGCAGCAGGCGCTTTTGAAACTGGTTGAAGGAACGATGGCATCGGTGCCGCCGCAGGGCGGCCGCAAGCATCCGAACCAGGATTTCGTCCAGATCGACACCACCAATATCCTGTTCATCTGCGGTGGCGCGTTCGACGGGCTGGAAAAAGTCATTCGCAACCGCTCCGAGAAGAGCGGGATCGGATTTAGCGCCGAGGTCAAGAGCCAGATCGACCGGTCGGTGGGCGACGTCTTGCGTGAGGTCGAACCCGAGGATCTGATCAAGTTCGGCCTGATTCCGGAACTGGTCGGCCGGCTGCCGGTGGTGGCGACGCTTAACGAATTGAACGAGGAGGCCTTGATCGAAATCCTCATCGAGCCCAAGAACGCGCTGGTCAAGCAGTACCAGAAGCTGCTGGCAATGGAGGGTGTCGAACTTGAAATCAGGCCGGCGGCGCTGCAGGCGATCGCCCGCAAGGCGCTAAAGCGCAAGACCGGCGCGCGCGGGCTGCGCTCGATGCTGGAACATGCACTGCTTGATGTGATGTTTGAATTGCCAAGCCAAAAAGGCGTGGCCAAGGTTGTCATTGACGAAAACCAGATCGTAGGCGATGCCAAGCCGCTCCTGATCTACGGTGAGCAGCCCAAGGTATCGGGTTCGAACTGAATTCGGCGTTCGTATTCACACAGAGTTGCCTTCAAGGCCGACCTGGAAATCCCGGCTTCAATCGAAAAGCCGTTCATGCATGAGGCGTGAGCGGCTTTTGCTCATTGCGGCATTAGGGTCCTTGTAATCCAACAGGTGGCGTCAATATTCAGCAGGTCGATGTAAAAGGTAAAACACATGTCATCAACCACCGTACTTCCCTCCGAGCGCATCCAGTTGCCGCTTTTGCCCCTGCGCGACGTGGTGGTGTTCCCCCATATGGTCATCCCGCTTTTTGTCGGACGTCCGAAATCGATCAAGGCGCTCGAAACCGCGATGGAGAGCGGCAAGAGCATCATGCTGGTCGCCCAGAAAACGGCGTCCAAGGACGAGCCATCGGCCGAGGATATCTACGAGATCGGTTGTGTCTCGAACATCCTGCAGATGCTCAAATTGCCCGACGGCACGGTGAAGGTCCTGGTCGAAGGGGCGCAGCGCGCCCGGATTCACCAGATCGAGGAACTTGAATCCCATTTCGTCTGCGAGCTGACCCCGGTCAAGCCCGACACCGAGCAAAACGCCGAACTCGAGGCGATGCGCCGCGCGATCGTGCAGCAGTTCGACCAGTACGTGAAACTCAACAAGAAGATTCCGCCGGAAATACTGACGTCGTTGTCAGGCATCGATGAGGCAGGGCGCCTGGCTGACACGATCGCCGCGCATTTGCCGCTCAAGCTCGAGCAAAAGCAGGCGGTGCTGGAAATGTTCAAGGTTTCCGAGCGGCTTGAACATCTGCTCACCCAGCTTGAGACCGAACTCGACATTCTTCAGGTCGAAAAGCGCATCCGTGGACGCGTCAAGCGCCAGATGGAAAAGAGTCAGCGCGAGTACTACCTGAACGAACAGGTCAAGGCGATCCAGAAGGAATTGGGCGAGGGCGAGGACGGCGCGGACATCGAGGAGCTCGAAAAGAAGATCAAGGCGGCACGCATGCCCAAGGAGGCACGCACCAAGGCCGAGGCCGAGCTGAAGAAACTGAAGATGATGTCGCCAATGTCAGCCGAAGCCACGGTTGTGCGCAATTACCTCGACGTGATTGTCAATCTGCCGTGGCGCAAGAAGAGCAAGGTGACCAACGACCTGTCGGTGGCCGAGCGCGTGCTCGAGGAAGATCACTTCGGCCTTGAGAAGGTCAAGGACCGGATTCTTGAGTATCTCGCGGTCCAGCAGCGCGTTGAAAAGGTCAAGGCGCCGATCCTTTGCCTGGTTGGCCCACCTGGGGTTGGCAAGACAAGCCTTGGCCAGTCGATCGCGCGCGCGACCAACCGCAAGTTTGTGCGCATGGCTTTGGGCGGCGTTCGCGACGAGGCGGAAATCCGGGGACACCGGAGGACCTACATCGGCTCGATGCCGGGCAAGATCCTGCAAAGCCTGTCGAAGGTTGGCGTTCGCAATCCCTTGTTCCTGCTCGACGAAGTCGACAAGATGGGGCAGGACTTTCGCGGCGACCCGGCATCTGCACTGCTTGAGGTCCTCGATCCGGAACAGAACCATACCTTCCAGGATCACTACGTCGAAGTCGATTTCGATCTGTCTGACGTGATGTTTGTGGCCACGTCGAATTCGTTCAACATTCCGCCGGCACTGATGGACCGCATGGAGATCATCCGGCTTTCGGGCTATACCGAAGACGAGAAACTTTCCATCGCGCAACGTTACCTGCTGCCCAAGCAGTTGAAGAACAATGGCGTCGTGGCTGGCGAGCTGTCGATCGCCGAGAGCGCAATTCGCGACATCATTCGCTACTACACGCGTGAAGCCGGCGTGCGTTCGCTCGAGCGGGAAATCTCCAAGATCTGCCGCAAGGTGGTGAAGATGCTTCTGCTCAAAAAGCAGGACACCAAGGTCACGGTCTCGGCGCGCAACCTGGACAAGTTCCTGGGTGTGCGGCGCTTCACCTTTGGCATGGCCGAAAAGGACAACCAGATCGGCCAGGTCAATGGTCTTGCCTGGACGGAGGTCGGGGGCGATCTTCTGACCATTGAAGTCGTGACCATGCCAGGCAAGGGCACGATCCAGCGCACCGGATCGCTTGGCGATGTCATGAAGGAATCGGTCGAGGCAGCGCGATCGGTTGCAAGATCCCGCTCGCGCCAGCTCGGTGTAACCGATGAGCACTGGGAGAAGCGTGACATCCATGTCCACGCGCCTGAAGGGGCAACGCCCAAAGACGGCCCTTCTGCGGGCATCGCCATCACGACGGCGATCGTCTCGGCCTTGACCCGTATTCCGGTCCGCGCTGACGTTGCCATGACGGGCGAGATCACCTTGCGTGGTGAAGTGCTGCCGATTGGCGGGCTGAAGGAAAAGCTGCTCGCAGCACACCGCGGCGGCATCAAGACGGTCTTGATCCCTGAGGAAAATGTCAAGGATCTTGCCGAGATTCCGGATAACGTCAAGAACAAGCTCGAGATCATTCCCGTCAAATGGATCGATCGCGTGCTCGAGATCGCGCTGCAATCCAAGCCGGTGCCACTCGCCGACGAAGAGCCGGCAGCGACTGCCTTGGTCACGACGGAAACGCCACCTGTCGATCACGGCCTCGTCAAGCACTAAGCCAAATCCGCCATGCATCTCACACGGGGTGCGTGGCGTTTTTGCATAGCGTGTCAGGCACTGCCAATCGGTGTCGCATCACCTTGGGCATGAGGATGTGCCCTTAAGTGCTTATCTTGAAAGACTAACGCTGCATCATCGATGCGCGCGCGCATTTGAGCGCCGGTGAAAGCGCTTGACACCATGCTTCGCAGATTGCTCTAATAACCTTCTAGGCAAACAGAAAGCGCGGCTCGATCGAGCAATAAATATTGATTTGCGAGCGCCCGGCCGGTCCATTTTTGAGGGGATATTAGTGAACAAGACAGAACTCATCGACCACATCGCGAAGACCGCGGACATCTCCAAGGCGGCAGCAGGGCGTGCCCTTGAATCGATGGTCGGTGCAGTGAAGACCACGTTGAAAAAAGGTGGCACCGTGACGGTGGTGGGCTTCGGAACTTTTTCGGTTGGCAAGCGCGCGGCGCGCATTGGAAGAAATCCCCGTACCAATGAGCCGATCAAGATCAAGGCAGCGAAGGTGCCCAAGTTCAAGGCTGGTAAAGCCCTCAAGGATGCTGTAAACTAGCGGGCTTTCCGGTGTCTTGATGCGCTTCGGAAATTTGTACGCCCAGGCTCCTTGCTGTTCTTCGCGCGGGTGCTTAGCTCAGTTGGTAGAGCGGCGCCCTTACAAGGCGTAGGTCGGGAGTTCGAGCCTCTCAGCACCCACCAGTCGCGCGGCCGGGATGACAGAATTTGGAGTGGTAGTTCAGTTGGTTAGAATACCGGCCTGTCACGCCGGGGGTCGCGGGTTCGAG
>Ga0116229_10007459_pt1 | contig 17289 bp, 17 predicted proteins | sample S1TSphgellanicum_3_FD_87313 | JGI IMG/M metagenome (GOLD analysis project Ga0116229, IMG submission 87313) | Host-associated microbial communities from peat moss isolated from Minnesota, USA - S1T2_Fc - Sphagnum magellanicum MG | ecosystem: Host-associated > Plants > Peat moss > Unclassified... | reverse complement strand
GGGCTGCATCTGCACCTCGAGGGCGAGGCCAACGATTACGTCGGCAAGGGCATGGCGGGGGGCAAGATCGTGTTGAAGCCGCATGCGCGCTCGAGCTTCGTCGCGCGCGAGACGGTGATCATGGGGAATACCTGTCTGTATGGCGCGACGGGCGGGCAATTGTATGCCGCGGGCACCGCGGGCGAGCGATTTGCCGTTCGGAATTCGGGCGCGCTCGCCGTGGTGGAAGGGACCGGCGATCACTGCTGCGAATACATGACCGGCGGCGTGGTCTGCGTGCTCGGCCGCACCGGCGTGAATTTCGGCGCCGGCTTCACCGGCGGCTTCGCCTATGTGCTCGATTTGGAGCGGGATTTCGTCGACCGCTACAACCACGATTTGATCGACATTCACCGGGTGTCGCCGGAGGGCATGGGCACGCATGTGCAGCATCTGCGCGGTTTGATCGAGCAACATGTCGCGGAAACCGAGAGTGTCTGGGGGGCGCAATTGATCAACGATTTTCGCACTTACATCGGCAAGTTCTGGGTGGTGAAGCCGAAGGCGGCGGCGATTGATTCGTTGCTGTTGAATTTGCGGCGCGCAGCGTGACACTGATGGCCATCAATCATATGCAGTTTCTCGATGTACCCCGACAGGAGCCGGAGAAGCTCGCGCTCGAGGTCAGGACCACCGAGTTTCGCGAAATCTATTCGCAGTACAGTGCGCAGACGGCGGCGTCGCAGGCGGGGCGGTGTATTTCCTGTGGAAATCCGTTTTGCGAGTGGAAGTGCCCGGTCCACAACTACATTCCGAATTGGCTGGCGTTGGTGAACGACGGGAAGTTGTTCGAGGCGGCGGAGCTGTCGCATCAGACCAATTCGCTGCCGGAGATGTGCGGGCGCATCTGTCCGCAGGATCGGCTGTGCGAAGGGGCGTGCACGTTGAACGACGGCATCGGCGCGGTGAGCATCGGCGCGATCGAAAAGTACATCACGGACGAGGCGTTCAAGCAGGGCTGGAAGCCGGACATGTCGAATGTGGTGCGCTCCGACAAGCGCGTCGCGATCGTGGGCGCGGGGCCCGCGGGTCTGGCCTGTGCCGACATTCTGGTGCGAAATGGCGTGACGCCGGTGGTGTTCGACCGATATTCGAAAATCGGTGGACTGCTCACCTTCGGCATTCCGCCGTTCAAGCTGGAAAAAGACGTGGTGGAGAAGCGCCGCGAAATCATGGAGTACATGGGGGTCGAATTCCGGTTGAACGTGGACGTCGGCCGCGATGTGTCGTTCGAACAACTATATGAAGAATTCGATGCGGTGTTCCTGGGAATGGGCACGTACACCTACGTGAAGGGCGGATTCGCGGGCGAGGATCTGCCCGGGGTGCACGAGGCGTTGCCGTATCTGATCTCCAACATCAATCGCGAGTTGGGAATCGGCGATGAGTCGGCGGGCTTCGTCGACATGCGCGGCAAGCGCGTGGTGGTCTTGGGCGGCGGCGACACGGGAATGGATTGCAATCGCACCGCGGTGCGCCAAGGCGCGAGCAGTGTGACCTGCACTTATCGCCGCGATGAGAACAACATGCCGGGGTCGAGGCGCGATTACAAGAACAGCAAGGAAGAGGGCGTGACTTTCTTGTTCAATCGTCAGCCCATCGAGATCGTCGGCACCGATCGCGTGCAGGGTGTGAAATTGGTGGAAACGCGGTTGGGCGCGCCCGGCCCGCGCGGGCGCCGGGTGCCGGAGGTGGTGCCGGGCACGGAGGAGACGATCAACGCCGACGCGGTGATCATCGCGTTTGGTTTCCTGCCGAGCCCGCCCGACTGGTTCGTCCAACAGCAGATCGCACTGCACACCAATGGGCGGGTGCGGGTGTCGACGGCGCCACTGCACCGGTTTCAGACCACGAACCCCAAAGTGTTCGCGGGGGGGGATATGGTACGGGGGTCGGACCTCGTGGTGACGGCGGTGTTCGAGGGAAGGGAGGCGGCGCAGGGGATATTGCGCTATCTCGGGGTTCGGGCGTTGCCGCAGCATTGAGAGCCGTCAACATCGATTGACGGGTCGAGTGCGGTGCAACGCAGATTTGGAACCCACAAACGTCACACAAGATGTTTACGGTAGCGTGGCGGGATGGTCCAACAGGAGGGAGCTGCCAAAATGAATGAACAGACGACAGTTCAGACGGAGAGCGACAGTCGGCAATCGGAGATTGAACGTCTCGCCCGTGAAACGGCGGTACCCATCGAGACGGTGCATGAGATCTATGAGACTGAACACGCGAAACTCATAGCACACGCCCGAATCAAAACTTATGTCGGGGTGCTGACTCGTCGACGCGTCAAAGAGCTCTTGCAAGCGCAATATTGCGCATCGTAGGTCGATCGTTTGCCGAGGGCGCGTGGATGGGCGATCCGCACCGGGTCTGCGCCCGGTCAACCCGACACACTAGGCAAACGCATTGGAACGCGGGACGCTGATTCCCGTCCGAAGGCGCGTGTGCTCGCGCCGCGCGTACGGGCGCTGGTGGATTATCTACGTGCGACGGTTCGTTTGAGGTAAGGCTGAGCCGGTGATCGATTGTCGGAGAGCGGCGAGAATACCGCCCGGCCGGTGAGGCAAGACTCGGCGGCGGATCGCGTGATCGGCACCGAACATGAGCGCGATGATGCCGAAGGACAAGAAGTTCACGAAGAGCGACCAGATGTGCAGCGGCGCGATGAAAAACAAAATCAGGATGGCGGCCGCCAGCAGCGCATAGACGATCGTCCACGCCACGGTGGCTCTGCGCGTATAGGCGGTTTCGGCCGGCGTGAGCGGACCGTGGAGTTGGTCGGTCATTTGGGTACACAGCGGAACCCGGCCGCCGAACAGCGATCGGGCGAAACTCAGTGCCACCAAGCCGTATGCGGCGCATTGCTGCACGACATCGCTCCACTCGTAGTAGCGGGTCAGCAGCGGCCAGAAATGAAACAACAAGACGCCCGTGATTGCGAGCAGCGGCACAGCCAGCGCTGGATGGGACCAGCGCCATAGCAGAACGCCGCCAACCAACACCAACGGACCGATCGATAGGCCCGTGGCGAGCCCTCGGGCGTCGGGCGCCGAATTGCTGTAATGCGACAGGGCCGCGTAGCCGCCAATGAGCGCGACGACGATGGCCATTTGCAATACCGTCGCCCGGCGCTGCGGTGTCTGCGTGGGCTGAGATGTTTCAGTCTGTTGGAGCAATCGAGTCGGTTTCCTCATTATTGTGGGCCGAGGCAGCGCGGCGCGCCCCCAAACGCGCCGCAGTGTAGCGCTCTCACGCGGGACGGTCCAAGCGCCCGGCGGCCCGCTCAAGAGCCTATATTTGAGGTCCGAAAACGGCGAGTATCGGCAGCGCGAATTCGCTACTCTGCAGCCATGGAACTCGACTCGAATTCTTGTTTTCGCGCAGTGCGCGCCCGCGATCGTCGGTTCGACGGGCGTTTTTTCGTGGCCATCACGTCGACACGGGTTTATTGCCGGCCTATATGCCCCGCGCGTCCGGCGAGGCGCGTCAACATGCGCTTTTTCTCCAGCGCGGCAGCCGCGGAAAGCGCGGGATTCCGGCCCTGCCTGCGTTGTCGTCCGGAGCGTGCGCCGGGTCTCGCTTCGGTGGATGCGGTGAGCCGACTGGTCGGCGCCGCCATGGCCGGCATCGAAGAACATGCGCTCTCCAGCGCGAAGGTCGGCGATCTGGCGGCATCGCTCGGCGTCAGCGACCGCCATCTGCGGCGGGTCACCGAGTCCGAACTCGGCGTGTCGCCCATCGAACTCGCGCAGACGCAGCGTTTGCTGCTGGCGAAGCGGCTCCTCGGCGAAACGCGGATGAGCCAAACCGAGATCGCCTTTGCCAGCGGCTTCGGCAGCCTGCGGCGCTTCAACGCCTTGTTCAAATCGCGCTACGGAATGAGTCCCCGGGCGCTGCGCGGCAATTCGACAAGCGCCGACGGACTGCACTGTCAATTGGAATTCCGCCCGCCGCTCGCATGGCATCACTTGTTGGAGTATCTGCGCCTGCGTGCCATCCCCGGCATCGAGATGGCGGACGGCACACATTACCGCCGCACGGTGGCGATCGATGCACACAGCGGCTGGATCGCGGTTTCGCGGAGCGCGAGGGCTAACGCCCTGCAGGTCGAGATCTCGCCGTCGCTGGCGCCGGTGATCGGGGCCGTCATCGTTCGAGTGAAGCGGTTGTTCGATCTGGGGGCGGTTCCGGACGCAGTGACCGCTTTGCTGAGCCAGGATCCGCTGCTCGGCAACGTGGTCCGCAGGATTCCGGGCTTGCGTGTCGCCGGAGCGTTCGACGGATTTGAGCTCGCGGTCCGCGCCATTCTGGGACAGCAGGTGTCGATCAAAGGTGCGACCACGCTGGCGGGTCGATGGGCCCAAGCCTTCGGTGCCCCCATCGCCACCCCTTACGCGGCGCTCAATCGGCTCACCCCGGACGCGCAGCGCATGGCCTCCGTGCCCGCGGAGGAGATCGCCGCGCTCGGCATCGTGGGCGCGCGTGCGCGCGCTCTGTCAGCGCTCGCCGCCGCGGTTCGCGAGAAACGCGTCGTGCTCAACTTCGCCGCGAATGTCGAGCAGCAGATCGATTCGCTCCTGTGTCTGCCGGGGGTTGGTCCTTGGACGGCGCAGTACATCGCGATGCGGGCGCTGCATTGGCCGGATGCGTTTCCGAGCGGGGATCTCATGCTCCTGCGCGCGGCGAACGCGAATCGAAAGCAGCTGGAACATCTGGCGGAAGCCTGGCGGCCGTGGCGAGCCTACGCGACACATTATCTCTGGCAATCATTGGGAGCGAATCCATGAGCGTTTTCACCTATCTTGAAAGTCCCATCGGACGATTGTTGCTGACCTCGGACGGAACCGCTCTCACCGGGCTTTACATGGAGCCAAGCCGAGAGTGGCAATGCATCGACGGCGCGGCGAGGGACGCGACGGCGTGGCCGCTGCCGGCGGCGCTGCGGCAGCTGGCAGAATACTTCGCCGGTACGCGGCGCGCCTTTGACTTGCCGCTGCGCCCGCAGGGCACCGCATTCCAGAGGCGGGTGTGGGCTGCGTTGGCAGAAATTCCCTACGGGCGGACCTTAAGCTATGGAGATCTCGCCCAGCGAATCGACAATCCCCGCGCCGCGCGCGCAGTGGGGCTCGCCAATAACCGCAATCCCCTCTCCATCGTGGTGCCCTGCCACCGGGTGATCGGCGCCGACGGCTCGCTGACCGGATACGGCGGCGGTCTCGAGCGTAAGCGCTGGCTGCTCGCCCACGAGGGGTTGCTTTCAACCTCGGCGCCGATCGTCAGATCAGCGGCAGCGTGATCGTAAAGACCGCGCCGCCGCCGTCGGCTCGATTGGCGGCGACGGCCGTGCCGCCATGGAACTCGGTGATGAGCCGTACGATGTACAGCCCCAACCCGAAGTGCGGCTTGTCGTCGCGATCCTGACGCTGCTCGAACAGCGATTCGAACAGGCGGCCAAGGAGCGCCGGCGGAATCGGCGGACCGTCGTTTTGCACTTGAAGTACATAGTTGCCCGCCCGCCGCGCCAGCAGCACGCCGATGGTGCCGTCGGACGGACAGAAATCGGCGGCGTTTTCGACCAGCTTGTCGAGCAGCTGCACCAACAGCTCGGGTGCCCCGCGGAAAAAACACGGGTCGGCCGGCATCTCGAGTGCGAAGCGCGCGCTCCTGAAGCCGTCGCGATAAGCGGCCACCGCCGATGCCAGCATGTCTCGCAAATCGAAATTGACGAATTCCGCCTGGCGGATGCTCTCCTCGACCCGCGCCGCCGCGCCCAACGCGCTCAAGATGGATTGCAGGCGCGAGGTTCCGTCCCGAGCCCGATGCACATAGCGCCGCTGTTCTTCGCTCACGCCCTCAGCCTCGAGATTATCGAGTGAAGACCGCACGATGGTCAGCGGCGTACGCATCTCGTGCGACAGCTTCCCGCCCAAGGTGCGAAGATATTGCGTGTGTTCGTTGAGGCGCGCCAGCAACCGCTCGAAGCCTCGGGCCAGCGTGCCGATCTCATCCTTGCTCGTGGATTCCGGCATCTCGAGCCGGATTTTCCCATCGCTGCTCACCGCGGTTTCGGCGGCGTCGCGCAGGCGTCCGATACGAAGGCTGATCCAGGTCGCAAAGCCGAACATGACGATCACGGCCGCCGTGGTCGCCAGCAACGTGAAGTCGAACAAGCGCGACACGGCATGATCGCGAAGGCTCAATAGCTGATCTCCGGACTGCTCGAGGAACACGGCGCCGCGCGGTTGGCCGTCGATCACGAGGGGCGCCGCGGCGGTCAGCAGCAACTCCTCGCTGCCGGCGCTGCGCACCCATTCCGCGTGGCTATGTCCGCCGAGCGCGGTGGTCACGCTATTGCCCGCGAGCCGGTCGGGCGTCGATGAGTAAAGCGGAAAGCTGGACGTATCGACCGTCATGAAGCGTCGATACCAGGACTCTGCCGCCGCATCGGCGTCGCCCGGCACGCCTTCGCCCAAGTTCCCGGCGACCCCCAGTTTCAGCGCGTTGAAGTCGATGACCGTGGCGCGAATGCCGTCGCGAATGAAGGTGCCCAGTAATTCGTCAAGACCGGCGGTCTTGGAGAAGACATGGCCGCCTTCCGGGTCGTGGACCGCATTCACTCCCGCCGTCCGGCTGCTCTCTCCGTCCCGGGCTTCAATCCACAGCCGCGAACCGACCAGGCTTGCGGGGATCCGCACTTCGAGGTGGTAGCCCGCGGCCGACTGCAGCCAATAGGCCTGGATGCGTGGTTCCGGGGCCGCATGATCCCGCCCGTCGCCGCCGTTGACGATGCTTTGGGCTGCGACCAAGCCTGGCGCACTGGTGCCGAAGAAGTAGTAGGCCCGCGAACCGTCGGGGCGCTCGAGATCGAGGTCGATACGGTCGAAACGGTCCCGCTCGGGATGCACATCGCTTGGCTCCGCGTCGAAATGCGGATCGTCGACCTCTATATAGAGATACAGGTATCTCATCGCCGAACCGGCCTGCACCCGTGCGACATAGCCGGTCGTGGTCGGCAGGGGCGTCGGGGTCGCCGCGACCCCCCAGTCGTCGCGATAGCCATCGAGCAGGGGCGCGCCGCTCAGCGGATAGACGTACAGATCGCCGCGATCCGGGATGAAGCGTGCCATGTCGTCGGAGTCTCGAAACACCCGTTGCGGCTGCGCCGACAAGGCATTGGCGATGGTGCCGGCACTCGCCAGGAGAGACTTCTCCTGCGAGTCGCGCAGCGCCGTCTCCAGTTCACGCGCGTATTGACACCCCGCCCAGGGCAGCACCAATGTGGTGAGTGCGACCAGCAGCAGCTGCAGGCGGATGCTCACTCGATCCAGCGATATCCCATTCCATAGACAGTCTGGATAGCGTCAAAAGCCGGATCGATCTGCTGGAATTTTCGACGGGTGCGTTTGATGTGCGAAGTGATGGTATTGTCATCCAGGACCACGTTGGCGGCGTCCATCAATTGCTGCCGGTTTTTCACATGCCCCGGATTTCGCGCAAGCGCATGCACGATCCAGAACTCGGTCAGCGACAGAGCGACCGGGCTGCCGTTCCAAGTGGTCTGCATCTTCTCGCCGTCGATCGATAGTGCGCCGCGCCTCACGATCTCGGCGGCATCGCCCGGCCGGCGCAGCGCATCGATGCGCCGAAACAAGGCCGCCACGCGCGCCGCCAAATGCGGCAAGCTCACGTCTTTGGTGAGAAAATCATCGGCCCCGAGCCGCAAGCCCGACACCGCATCCAGCTCATCGTCTCGGGCCGTGAGAAAGATGATGGGCAGCTCGGCCGAAAGCGTGCGCAGATCGCGGCACAGATCGAATCCGCCCTCGGCCTCGTCCTCGAGCGATATGTCGACGATGACAAGATCAGGCAGTCGGACCTGGAACGCCTGCATGGCATTCTTGCGGTTCGCGTAGGTCTTGACCGAATAGCCGTACCGGCCGAGCGCCGCCGCGTAGTTTTCGCGCAAGGCGGGTTCGTCCTCGACAATCGCGACGTGCTTCTTCATGGCTGAATCATAGCCGATGGCGGGCCTCCATGATTCGCCACAATCCGCCCTGGAGTTGCCCGCTTCGAGCCACCCCGAGACGCTGATCGTGCCCGACACTGGCCTCGTGACCTCAACGAGGAGAGAACCATGTCGACAGCACTGCGGGAGACGGCCGGCGGCAACTTTCGTGCGGCGGGCTATGTCTGGCAAGACCGAGGAAAGGGAACCTGGTGGTCGGAGCACCGCGAAGCGTCGCTCAACTGGCTGGCGCTCGGGATACTCCTCGCGGCGTGGAATGCCTCGGACGACGATGCGTCGCAGGCCAGACGCAGGCCGGACGCATTGCGCCGGCATCCGTATGTGTCGGTGCGCGCGGCGACGCTGCATGCGGGAGCGTTGCACGCCGAAGCGCTGCGCGCGACGTTGACGAAATGATGAGCGCAGCCAAATTTTCTTTGTAAAGGTCACAAAAGCGTCAACGTACTGTAAAGCTCCGTATCTCTAATGGCGTGCGAATGTTTGCCGCCAAAACGAACAAGCAGATACTGATCGTGGATCGGGATGTTGCCTCAGTCGAACCGCTTCGTCAGAGACTCGGCGAAGTCGGTTTCATCGTGCGCGCCATCACGGAGGGAGCCGCGGCGATGGCGGCCGTGGCTGAGCGACCGCCGCATCTGGTCATCATCGACTGGGATATGCCGGGCATGGCGGCTCTCGAGGTGATCCAGGGTGTGCGCAATGCGCGTGCACCGCGGCCGGTCGCCATCAGATTGATCATTCTCTCGGCGCTGTCGGGCGAGCAGGATGTGGTGACCGGGTTGAATCTCGGCGCCGACGACTACATCGCGAAGCCCTTCTCGCTGCGCGAAGTCGTGGCGCGAGTGTGCACCGTGCTGCGTTCCCATCCCTTCGAGGATCAAGCTTCGGCCCTCGCATGTGACAACCTCGTGCTCGATGGGGCGACCAACCGCGTCACGGCGCAAGGCAGGCCGCTTTCCCTGCGCGGCGTCGAATATCGGTTGTTGGAATTTCTGATGGCGCATCCCGGCAGAACCTTCAATCGCACCCAATTGCTGGCGCACGTGTGGGGCGGCGACAGTGAAGTCGACGAGCGCACCGTCGATGTCAACGTGCAGCGCCTACGTAAGATTCTCGCGAAACCCGGCTATGAGGCTTATATCCAGACCGTGCGCGGGTTCGGGTACCGATTCGCCCCTCCGACTGCGGCAAAGCCTCTGGCGCCGGCGCAGCACCTGGAATGAGCGGTCAATTACAAAATCTGTCGTTCCACGCGATGTTCCACGCGTAAGTGCTTTTCATGTAAAGAAAAGTTCTCCTCCAAGTCATGCGTTCGTAACATCCAGGCGCGAAGGTGATACACGACGCAAAAGACTTGGAGTACGTGACATGGTGGAGCGTAACGCCCCCTGGCCGATGCGAGTGAGAACGGTCTTCATCTCAGACATCCATCTGGGCTTCAAAGGCTGCAGCGCCGAGTTGCTGCTCGACTTCCTGCACAACGTCGAGATGGATCGCCTTTATCTGGTGGGCGACATCATCGATGTCTGGAGCATGCAAAAGAACATGTACTGGCCGCAGTCGCACAACAACGTCCTGCGCACCATCCTGGGCAAGTCCAAGCGCGGCACGAAGGTGATCTTCGTGCCCGGCAACCACGACGAGGTGTTCCGCGAATTCGACGGCGCGGTATTCGGCAATCTGGAAATACACCGCGAATACATCCACGTCGGCGCCGATGGCCGGCGCATGCTGGTATTGCACGGCGACGAGTTCGACAGCGTGGTGAAGTGCAGCCCGTGGCTCGCGAAGCTGGGCAGCAATATCTACGACATCCTGTTGGCGGCGAACCCCTACATCAACTGGGTGCGGCGCAAGTTCGACCTGCCGCACTGGTCGCTCTCGTCGTATCTCAAGAACAAAGCCAAGACCGCCGTGCAGTACATCGGCAGCTTCGAAGATGCCGTCGCCCAGGCGGCGCGCAAGCGCGGGGTCGACACGGTGGTCTGCGGGCATATCCATCGGGCCGAGATGCGCGATATCAATGGAGTGCTTTACTGCAACGACGGCGATTGGGTCGAGAGCTGCACCTCGTTGGTGGAGGACATGAACGGACAATTGCGTTTGATCGATTGGCCGAAATTCCGCGCAGAAACCGCGGCGGGCGAGGTCGACATGCCGGTCGGCCAAGCCGCCTGACGTGACGAGAGCGACATGAACGAGTGCGGTGAAGTTGAATTGTGGAGTCTACCCTGGCACGACTTGCAAAGACGCGTGGCGCTTGGGCTTGCGGCCGCGGTCAATCTGCACACCGTCGCCGCCTCGGCGAATTCCTGGTTGAGCCGAGCCCTGTGCAACGCGGCGCCGCCGGCTGCATCGCCCGCAAAATCATTGCATGGAGCGCGGTGCCGGCCGATTCCAGTCGCCTGATTTTTTGTCGATCCCCAGCGTTCGAGGGCCCGCCCGCGAGGCCCTCACTATTTGACCGAATTGCCGCATTACTGCCGCATTACTGTCCGATAACCGTCATCTTGGCAAGGCAGCATCGTGGCAACGATCGTCGGCCAGGAGTACCCCTTCCATGAACAGTCTCGATCTCGATGCCCGTATGAATACTCTGGAAACCGAATGGCGTCAGGCGTACGAGTCCAGCATGAGCGCGCGCGCCGATTATCAATCCCTTGCCGCCGGCTCGAAGGCGGACGCTGACCTCGTTGGACGCGCGCGCGAGCGCCTGGAGCGGGCGGAAGCACTGAAAGCCCGGATCTTCGCGAAAATAGAGCGTCTCGAAGAAAGCTTGCTGCGCCGGGGTTGATGCGACGTGAGCGACACCGGCGCATCGCAGCCTCGAGTGATACACCGTAAGTGCGTGCCATGATGCAGTCGCAGATAGAGTGTGAATCGGCCGCAGAGCTGCTGGAGCGGCGCTGGTTCGCGGCCCAGAGCGCGGCTCGCAGCGTCCAGGCCGAATGTGAAGTGCTGCTGCAAGTCAAAGGGCTTGCGGAGGATGCATGGCGGCAAACGCAAGCGAAGCTTAAGGAATTGGAGACGCTGCGGGATGCCCTGGAAGCGCAGTTGGCCGCTTGGGATGGCGCCGAACCATATTCTCGCGATGAACCGTGGCGCGCGGTCATGTCTGCGGCGTAACGCCACCGCATCACCGGCTGCTATCAATCCGCGCCAACTTCAGGATCGATGCAGATTCAGTCACATCAGGCCGACCGGCCCTCGGCGCGCAAATCGAATGGCGCCGCAAAGTTTATAAAACAGCCCCAGTAACAAAACTGACATTGTAGTCCCGGAACATTGCGCGCTCATTTCGAATGATGGGATGTGTTTCGAGTGATGGGATGTGTTGTGGCGCATTTGACAACGATCAAGGCGATTCGGTGAGGGTGTCCAGAAACGTCTGGGGAATTATGGCCGTATCGTTATTGCAGTCGCCCCTGATAGCCCGCTCCGCGGAAGGCCCCGCAGGGATGCCTATGCCGGCTGCCGCTCCCGTGAAAACCTTTCCGATTCTCGAGTACCGCGTTGAAGGCAACACCGTGATGGGCGCCATCGACATAGAGCGCGCCGTGACGCCGTATCTGGGCGTGGGCAAGTCGATCAAGGACGTGGAGGCGGCGCGGCAGAGTCTGGAGAAGACTTATCACGCGCACGGCTATCAGACCGTACTGGTCAATATTCCGCAACAGGAGGTCAGCGCGGGAGTGGTCCGGCTCACCGTCATCGAGGCACCCGTGGGACGACTCGAGATCAAAGGGTCGCGCTACCATTCCCTGCAGGTGATTCGCGCCACGGTTCCGCAGCTGCAACCGGGAGTCACGCCGGATTTCAACCAAGTGCAAAAGGAACTTGCCCAGCTCAATCATTCCGAGGAGCTGCACGTCACTCCGGTGTTGCGCGCCTCAACGACGCCCGGCCGCGTCGATGTCGATCTGGACGTCAAGGATGAGCTGCCTCTGCATGCCATGCTGGAAGCGAACAACCGTTACAGCGCAAACACGGCGCATATCCGGCTGGTCGGCGAGGTGAGCTACGACAACCTATTTCAGAGCAATCAGAGCGCGAGTATCCAGTACCAGACCGCGCCCGAGCATCCGGATAACGCCAAGATCTGGTCGCTCTCATACGTCATTCCGACGGTGAGCGGCCCCGTATTTGCGCTCTATGCAGTGAGATCGGACAGCAATATCGCCGCGGTCGGTGACTTGAATGTGATCGGCAACGGCAGTATCTACGGCATTCGCGTGATCGAGCCGCTGGCGTCGAGCCGCGGCGATTTTTATCACAATTTCACCGCCGGTCTCGACTACAAGGACTTCAAGCAGGACGTGCAATTGCAGGGCGCCGACGATCTTCCGTCACCCGCCCGCTATGCCCCATTCTCGCTCGATTATAGCGCCACCTGGCTGGGGCCACTCGACGCTCAGAAGCACGCGGCCGCCGCAATCACGGCAACGCGCAGCAACACGACGTTCGATCTGGGAGCCAGTTTTCTCGTGCGCTTTTTGGGCGGCACGGACGCGCGGCAATTTGCGGTCAAGCGTTCCGGGGCGGACCCGAATTACTTCATTCTTCACGGGAGCCTGCAGCGTCAGCAACTCCTGCCCGGCAATTGGAGCCTGGTCGGCAGAGTGGAGGGCCAGATCGCGAGCGGCCCTCTGATCAGCAATGAGCAATACGGTGCGGGCGGCTTGGACAGCGTGCGCGGCTATACCGAATCCGAGCGGCTCGGCGACAACGGCGCGCGCGGAACTCTGGAACTGCGCTCGACCCAGTTGCTGAACCGGTATTCCCCGCGCATCCGGCAGTCCTATGTGTACCTGTTCAGCGACGCCGCGCGCGTGCGCATTCTCGAGCCGCTGCCGGGACAGATCTCGGGATATCACTTAGGCAGCTACGGAGTGGGGCTGCGGTTCAAGTTTCAAAACCTCACCGCCGATGTCGACGGCGCGAAGGCGACGACGGCGGGATATGTCACCCGAGAGGGTGCGCTGAGTGCCCAGTTCAAAGTCAACTACGCATGGTAAGCCCTCCACGGATAAGGCCCGCATCAATCCTATGAAAATCGCGAGAAACTTGACCGCATTGCTGATCTTGCTGCCAACGATGGCGCTCGCGTGGTGGAACAACGATTGGAAACAGCGCACCGCGGTCACCTTGAATACGTCGGCGGCCGGCGTAGCCATTCAAGAAACATTGACCAATGTGGCGATACCCGTGCGTTTGCATTCGGGCAACTTCGATTTCGTGAATGCCAGAGCCGACGGCTCCGACTTGCGGGTGCTCGCCGCTGACGACAAGACGCCGCTGAAATTCTGGATCGAGCGATTCGACAGTGTGAACGAGCTTGCGCTCCTCTGGGTCCAGGTGCCGAGCGTGCTGCCGGGCACCGATAAGAACACCCTGTATGTGTACGCCGGTAACGACAAAGCCCCCGCCGACGCCAATAGTCCGGCCACTGCCGCCGCGATCGCCGATGCGGGTACGCTAGCCGCCTTTCATTTCGCCGAAAAAGATGGGATTGCGGCGGACCAGACCGGTGCCGTCAAAGCAACCGCGGCGGCCGCAGGCGAGGCCAACGGTCTCATCGGTCAAAGCGCGCGCATCAACGGCACGCCCATTGTGTGGACGGCGAATGAAACGCTGAAATTCGCGCCGGACGCGCCGTTCACCTTCTCGGTCTGGGTGAGGCCCGACAACGCGGCAGGCACCTTATACCACCAAGGTCCGCTGCGATTGGCGCTCGCCGGCGGCAAACTGGCGGCAAACTTCGGCGCGGTCAGCGTCAGCGGCGGCGATGTGGCGGCGTCGACCTGGACGCAGATTGCGCTCACGCTGGCGGCGGGCAAGCTCACGCTGTACGTCAACGGCGCGATCGCGGGCCAGGGCGATCTGCCGCGGCCGACCGCAGCGATCGACGGCGAGATCCGAGTCGGCGAGGGATACCAGGGGCTCGTCGATGAACTGGATCTCGCCACGGTTGCACGCAGCGCCGATTGGATCAAGCTGCAATACGGCGCGGAAAGCGCCGATGCCAGGCTGATCGCTTCGAAGACCGAAACCTCCGCGACCGAGAGTTCCGCCGGCGGCACCAGCTATTTCGGGGTGCTGTTCAAGAGCTTGACGCCGGATGCCTGGACGATCATCGCCATCCTCGGCGTGATGTTGCTGATTGCGCTTGCGGTCATGATCAGCAAGGCGTTGTACGTCAGCCGCACCGACCGGGCGAATCAACGATTCCTCCAGGAGTTCCGCGAAGCCCGCGACGTGATGACCGTCGAGGACTCGATCAATGACGGGGAGTTCGACAACTCGTCCCTGTTTCGCCTGTATCGGGCGGGTTTGCGGGAGCTGCAGAAGCGCAAGGTGGGCGGTAAGGGAAGCAAACCTCTATCCGGTCCTTCCATGGACGCGGTGAAGGCCGCCGTCGATGCCGATTCGGTGCGCGAGGGCTACGCCCTCAATTCGCAAATGGTGCTGCTCACCATCGCGATCGCCGGCGGTCCCTTTCTAGGGCTGCTGGGTACCGTGGTGGGCGTCATGATCACCTTCGCGTCGATTGCCGCGGCGGGCGATGTGAACGTCAACGCCATCGCACCCGGCATTGCCGCAGCGTTGCTGGCGACCGTCGCGGGCTTGAGCGTCGCGATACCGTCCTTGTTCGGCTACAACTATCTCGCATCGCGCATCAAGACGATTGCCTCCGACATGCAGATCTTCGTCGATGAGTTCGTCACCCGGGTCGCCGAAACCTACGGTGCCCAATGAGCGCCGGGCCGCAAGAGCAAAACCAGCTCTATGACGATATCAACATCACGCCGATGCTCGACCTCGCCTACGTGCTGCTGGTGACATTCATCATTCTCACGACGGCCGCCGTGCAGGGTGTCAAGGTCCAATCTCCGCTGACTCATGCGGTCAACAATCTGGGCAAGCCGCAGACTCGCGCGATCACGGTCACCGCGGATGGGGCCATCTTCTTGGATGCCTATCCGATGAGCTTGGAGCAGCTCAGTTCCACGCTGGCGCAATACAAGGCGGCGAACCCCAATCTTCCGGTGGTCCTCAAGGGCGATGCCGCCGCCCAGTATCAGACCATCATGGACGTGCTCGAGGTCGCCAAGAAACTCGATATCACGGAAATCGGCCTGGTCACGAAGCGCGAGACGTCTTGAATGCAAGTTCAAACCGAATCGAAACCTTACGACACGATCAACGTGACACCCATGTTGGATCTTGCCTACGTGCTGCTGGTGGTTTTCATTTTGATGACCACGGCGTCGATCCAGGGTTTGACCATCACGATGCCGAAGCCGTCGAATAAACCGGCCACCGAAAAACATGAAATGAAAGTCGTGCAGGTGACTTCGAGCGGCGCGGTCCTGATCAACGGCGTGGGGGTGAGCATCGCGGAGCTCGAGACACAGCTCAAAGCGGCGCAGTCGCGCGACGCTAAAACGTCCGTGGCCATCAAGGGCGACGCCCGCACCCAATACGCGAAAGTCATCGCCGTCATCGACTTGTGCGATCGGCTGGGCGTGAACATGGGTCTCGTCACCGCTCGAATCGGTACTTGAAATGAGCGATCGCGTGTTGCAACCCGAAGGCGCCGCCGGCGGCAAGCGTTGGGGTCAACGCGTGATCATCGGTTTGGTGCTGTTGAGTCTCGCCGGCGCTTTGGTCGTGGGTGGTATGAGCCTGAACCAGGGACCGAGCGTCCAGAAACGCCAGGTCGCACGCATCATGGTCTTGCCCGATACGCCCCCGCCGCCGCCGCCTCCACCCGACGAGAAGAAGCCTCCGCCCAAGGAAGAACCGACGCGGCAACAGGCCCCCACGCCCAAACAGGAAACGCCCCCCGAACCGGCGCAACTGAAAATGGAGGGACAGGCCGGTGAAGGTCCGAGCGCGTTCGCGGCCGGCGACGTCAAGCAGGACTATATCGGCGGAGATATCGGCAATGGCTCGCGATACTCGGCCTATGTGGCGCGCCTCGAACAGCGCATTCAAGCCGAGCTGACACGCCGCAATTTGCGCCTGGCAAGCGTCAAGTTGTTTGTGTGGCTGGCGCCGGACGGCAGCATCCAACGCTTCACGGTCAAGGGCGGCGATGGCGACACCGAGCGGAGCGTGCGCGCGGCGCTCGCGGATTTGGATCGAGCGGGCGAGGCGCCGCTCGCGGATATGCCGATGCCCATCGGCCTCAATATCAATTAGCAATCCTCAATCAGACATTCACGGGATAGGTCAATCACATGAGAAGACGAAGGCGCTGCGCGCTGTTGTGTTTGCTGGTCACAGCCGCCGCAGCCCCAAGTTTCGGCGATGACATCGAAGAGCTGCGCAAGCTGCGCGACTCGACCATCAGTCTGGTCAACGCCTTGGTGGACCAGGGTGTGCTGACGCGCGCCAAGGCCGATGAGATCATTGCGCAGGCCAACGCCGGGACGACGGGGGTTCCTGGAAAAGGCGCGGCGGGCGGGACGCCGGCGGGCGGGGCGTCGACGAAGAGTCCCGGCACTGCGGTGGTACCCCCGGTGATCGCCTCGCCGGCGCAGCCGCCGGTGACACCCGGGGTGGTGCGCGTGCCCTACGTCCCGGAGACCGTCAAGCAGGAGATTCGGGACGAGGTCAAAGCGGACGTGCTGGCGCAAGCGAAGACCGAGCGATGGGGCGAGCCGGGCGCGTTTCCGGATTGGCTCAGGCACTTCACCTGGTACGGCGACATGCGCGTGCGCGGCGAGGCCGATCGCTTTCCCACCGACAACGCGCCCAATGCGCCGGTGGCGGTTTTGCAGGCGTATGGCGTGAACATCAACAACTCGACGGAAGCCGATAACCGCTTGCGCGTGCGTGCGCGGTTCGGATTCGATGCCACGGTCGGGGACACGGTGACAGTGGGCATGCGATTGGCAACTGGGGGTGTGGGCGCCGGCAGCAATCCTGGCTCCGAGAATCAAACGTTGGGCAATTACGAAACCCGCTCCACGGTGGGATTCGATCGCGCCTTCATCGCCTACCACCCCGAGTCCTGGCTCACCCTGTCGGGCGGGCGCGTAGGCAACCCGTTCTTCAAGCCCACCACCTTGATCTGGGCCAACGACGTGAGCCTCGAGGGCTTGGTCGCCAGCGTCAATCCGCAGTTGGGTCCGCATTGGGGATTTTTCACAACCGTGGGCGCCTTCCCGATCCTGCAGAATGACCCGACGCCCACCAGCAGCGCCAAGAGCAAGTGG
>Ga0116229_10007457_pt1 | contig 17291 bp, 13 predicted proteins | sample S1TSphgellanicum_3_FD_87313 | JGI IMG/M metagenome (GOLD analysis project Ga0116229, IMG submission 87313) | Host-associated microbial communities from peat moss isolated from Minnesota, USA - S1T2_Fc - Sphagnum magellanicum MG | ecosystem: Host-associated > Plants > Peat moss > Unclassified... | reverse complement strand
AGATATGCAATTGCATTAAACAACCATGGAGCCTTTAAACCAACATAACTAACACAAGAAATAACTAACATAAAGCAAATAATCTTGTTATGAATTTTGGTAGATGGAATTTTATGAATGAAGTTTGGATGAGCTCTCATGAATGAAACAAAATAAAACAAAATTAATAGAAACAAACAAAGTCTTGAACCCTTTGGCAATGTGTGAAAATTGGGTTGTCTTACTTTTTGGGGCAATATTTGCCCCCCCCAAAAAAACATTTCAAGCAATATTGGGCAACTTGTAACATTTCAAAGCATTTTGGGTAGCTCAATAGATTTGACAAGTTGGCAATGTAGCATTGGTGACATGGAGTTAGCAACTTGGCAATGTGTGTGGTTGACAATTTAGTGAACTTAATGACAATAAGCAAATTGAACTTAACAAACTTATGAAATGGATATAAATTTGGTAATTTGACAAAGTGGAGTAGTTGAAAATGCAAAATCAACTTCACAATTTAGCCAAGCAAATAATATTCCATAAAAATGTTAAATGGGGGGAACCTTAAGCCATAAACATGGGTTGTTTGTGTAGGGTAGAGCTCCAAGGTAGCATCATTCCCAAAATAAAAGGGCTTAAGATGAAGTCATAGTTGATTATCCTACATTTTGGAATGTTCCCCACCTATGGGCTTTATATATCATAAAGCATGAGGTTAAAGTTATCATGAACCTAAACATATGTAGATCGTGGAAAGTAAGAAGGGAGAGTTATAGATACTCCTTAAAAGTGGGAAGGATCTTACATCTAAAAGAACCAAGTATACCTACTTCATGTGTAAGATCCCTCCCATTCTCAAGGAATAAACATAATATCTTTCTTCTTTTGCTTCCTACCTAAGTCTATGTGATTGTACAATCACACATATATACATAAGGTAAAGATATGTAATGCCTACAAATGAATGGTGATAACAACAAAAGAGGTCTAGATATGTTCCAATTTCAAATGGATGGCAATGTCATTATTAGTAATTTAAGAAAAATATTGTTAGGTGTCTATATGTCTCCCCCATTGTGTTCCATTTACATACCATTAACATGGGCTCTTGATTAAAATACACCCCATTTTTAATCATTGCGATCATATTGGCAAATAATTTTAGTGATGATGATAATCAAAATTGGTTTAAAATAAGTATAATGTTCATTAGTGGTTGCCCACTTGACAATTTCACATAGTCAAAAGATTCTTTAGTAAATAGGCATTTCAATAAGGAATTGTTGAACAAAGAGGGTAGGTGCCTCCTTTTCTATTTGCCTTCGAACATACTTTGGATTTTTTTCTTTTGTGTTGGATTATGAAAATCAACAACCATTGTTAAGGAACTCCAATTCAATTCAATTCAATTCAAATTGACTTTGAATTCAAATTAAATTGATTATCCAAAGTGGAATTCAATTTAATTTAATTTCAGTTCAATTGTAGTCAATGGAAATTCAATTGCAAATTGATTGAATTAGAATTGAAACTCAATTGATTGGAATTGCATTCAATTGAATTCAAATTCAAATCTAATTCAAATTGGAATTACATTGTATTAATTGTAATTGTATTCACTTGAACTCAATTAGTTAATTATCTAATTATGGACCATAAAATGAGGAGGGTAAGGAAGCAATACAATAATCTAGAATCTAAATATCAATAAGTAGTCCCAACAGAAAAAAAAAAAAACACAAATTGCGTAAGGGAAAAATAAGTATAGTAGGGGAGTTGCATTACAAAAAAGATGAGGTATTGCAATGCCATAAGAGGTATTATATAGAAGATAACTACTCAAAATTAATGAGGATATCAAATTCTTACCTTCTATTACAAGATATGAAAATTTGGGATAGTAATTAAAATGGATCCACATGAGGAAATTTTATCTTCTTGAGCACCTAATATGCATGTTACATGTCAAATGACAAGTTTCCAATAAGGTTTAAAAATTTGCACATAGTCTTGAAAATATTTTTTATTTAGTGAATGGATTAAGTATTGGATGTTTATAAAGAAAGCCTTGCTTGATAATAGAACAAGGAGTATTTTCATTTGATGTATTCTTCGTACATTCTCAAGGATTGAGAAGGTTGGCATATTGTTAGAAGTAGAAGCATCAAAACCAATCTCATCATTCTTGCAAGCACTAGAATGTCTACCATAGGGGTCCTTTCAATGCAAATTTCTAAAGAAGAAATGAAATCCAATCCCTTGAAGTTTGTTTTACAACTATTTCCAACTAGGTTTGCCTATCATTATCATAGATCCCATGGCTCATTAGCCTATTTTATCCAAATGGAATGATTTCAAGTATTTACAAAGAACAATTGGGAATTATTGCACCATCCAATTTGAGGTAAATTATTTAGCTTACATGCAAAAACTACAAGACTAATGAGTGATGCAAATTGTAAGGACAACCATAATGTGGTCAAAATACAAAATGACATAAAAATAAGTTGTCTTTGTTTATTGGACTATTTGCATCATGAATTGAGTTTTCTAAATATGAAAGAAGGTCAAAATTTGACAAAAGAGGCATGTGGGGGAACATTAATATCTTGTTGAAGGGTGGAGACATAAATTAATGACTACGTTTCAATTGATGGAGCAATGTCACATGAGGGTTGGTTATTCTTCCAAGGACAAGCTATATCATGTTCAACATCCATTTTTTGATTAGGTGTAGCTTGTTGTACATTTGCCTTTTTCTAAAACCTCTTTAGATTTGCAAAGTCTATTAAAACAATTCCACCAATGCTCAGTATGTGACCCTACAAATTAAAATTGGATGAAAAAAATCAAGCCTTGTAGGTTTTGTTTAAAAAAATGGTTTTGGCCCAAGATTGTTGCACAATTGGTTAAAGTTGGTAAAAGGCACAAAAAATTCAAACACCTATGACAAAGTAATGTAATAAATATAATCTAAGTATTCTCCATGTTTTGGATTGGTCAATCATAATGATTGGTCCAAATGTTTTGTTATTAATGTTTTCCAACTATTTGTAGTCCCAATTTTAATTGATGGGTATGGTTGGAAAAAAGTAAATAACTGAACTTGAACGTGAAAAATATTTTTGTAATGTCATATATTGAACACCATTGAAGATCCTCTTAGAATGCCTACCACTTGATGTGTGTAACAAATTTGCTTTCCAAAGTGTATGGAACCATGCTCCTAGATTTGAACCTTAATTGTTTCATTTTTATAAAAACAATGTAGGTAGTGCAAAATATATATTTATTGGACACATGGAAAGATTAACATATTGTAAGACGAAAGTGGGTCTCCACATAGTGTGAACACCCGAGCCTTGAGGGTGTGCTTTGGTATAATTAGTTGTCCTGATTTTTGGCGGCGGATGTTTTTTCCATGACGGCTGCATGGCTGTGCATGGGACATTTTGTGTGAGAAGGTGTACAGGAATGAAGGCGCGCGAATGATGAAGAGGAGTGGAACTGCATTGATGGGCCGAAAATGGAAAAGGAGGAGGAGGCTTGATGGAGAAGCTAAGTGGAGAACAGAACTGGAGGACGGTTGGGTGTGACGGATTTTTGGAGAAGAAGAAACTCGGTGGCAGGCAAGAGAAGCAGATTTGGACGGATAGACTAAAGAGCACTGAGAGAGAGAGGAGGTAATCCTTGTGGAAGCATGGAGAAAAAGCTTAGTTTGTGAGGATAGCTTGGCTGAATGTTAGAACTTTTCGCTAAGCCTGGCAATCGGTCAAGCTGCTACAGAAAAATTGGAGAGAGAGAGACTAGAGAGCACTAGGACTCTGGTGATTTTGTGAACATTTTTGATGGAAAGCAAGCTTGTGCTTTCGGGGAATGTACAGAGTCTGTAATGCAACAAGAGAGTTTCCCTTGCTGGCATTTGTGTGAATGGGCGAGGCAAGGGATGAATCCTATGAAAACATGTTTTGTTGTTGTGTGGAAACAAAACACTTGTATGTCTTTGATCTCGTGATGCTCGTCTGAAAGAGTCAGTAATTGGTTAGTGTGTTGTGTTTTATCGGAGGTCTGAATTGTGTGTGAGTATTTCAGGAGAACATGGATGCCTGGGTTCGTTGAAGGCAGTTAGTGTGTTGTGTTTTCGGACCCTCTCTTTTTGGTATCAGAGCATGGTTCCATGTTTCCAACCTTGGTAGAACCTGTAGATGTTCAGGTAGAATGATAGTTGAAAATCATGTCTTCGTCTAGTGATGAGGGAGTTCCTGTGGAGCAGATGACTTAGGAGATTCGAGAGCAACAGCTGGTTGGTAGATTTGATTTCCTTACAGTCCAGAACGGACCACAGAGAGGAGCAGTGATTTTGCGCTTTCTAGGCTTTGGAGTGGTGAGACTTGTAGGGATAGATCCTGACGAAGCTCGAGTAGGAGACATTGCTGTAGAAGTAGAACATAGTGGTTTTTACACTTGTGCACAAGTCTGGTTGAAGGTAATTGATGGAGCAAGGGGGTGGGCATCGACCTCAGACTTACATGCCAACTTTTACTTCACCTCCTATCTTGCGTAGAGTTGCTCCTGCATATGCTGAGAGACAGCGTGCACTACCGAGGCTAAGGGATATTTGGATTCCTAAGTCAGCAGCATCACCTAACCATTTTGTGAGATTGTACATCCTTGGTGTGGAGGATTTATTTCAGGAGGGAAATCGTTTGCTTCGGGTGGAGCATGGCGGATCGAGATCCTGCCTCATTAGCTGGAAAGTGTGGCGAAGCAAGGAAGGAGAATGGAAATTCCAGCAAGAGTCTACGGATGAGCAGAACTTCACCACTGTTCCATCCAATATTGCACCTCTGGAACCGATAGCCGAGGGTGTTCAGTCCGAGTTTGATGGATGATTTGGACAACATTCGTTTTTTTCAAGAATCAGAACTGTGTTATAGTAGCTGAGTCTCTGATCAATTTTGTTTGCATCTGTTTTTGAATTGAAAAATTGTGTGTGTAGAAGAGTGCAGCATTTTTGCTGTGTTGCTGAACTTTTGAGAAGGTGACGAGTCCTCAAAGAATGGATGAGTTGTTTTGGGGACGAGATCATGAGGATGTGAATGATTGGGCAGAGCGACTGACCATGGCTGCCAAAGTGCGTGATCTCACTACTGATAAACTATTCAAGATCGTTAAGCTGAATTTGCGGGGTCGAGCCAAGGAGTGGTTTAGGAGGCTGCAGCCGGTGCCAGCCGACTGGACTGAATTACGGACGCTGATGGTGCAGAAGTACGGGAACATAAATGCTAATGACATCCGAATGAAGATAGATGCCATCAAACAAAAACCCAAAAAAAGGGTTCAGAAATATTTTGAACGCTTGGACAAGTTGTTTTGGAAGGGCAAGATATAGGTGGTAGAGCAAAAGAGGAGGTTTGTGGCCAGACTGAGGCCAGAGATCCGAAAACTCTACGTGGTGAGAACATTCGCAAATATCGAAGAATTGGTCGGAGCTACAACGGAGGTTGAAAGAGTTTTGTGTGAACTCGGGGAAACACCATATGAGTCTCTTCCAGAGGAATAGGAAGAAGAGACGTTGGAAAGCAATGTAGAAAAGCAAGTTGTTGTGTTGAACAACACACTCATCAATTTATTCAAAGGGAATTCGCATGATCCAACATCATCATCCTCTTCCACTGTCTTTGGAGTATGCTAGCTCTGTAAAGGTGGGGACCATATGGCCACTGCCTGTCCGAGGCTAAATGAAGCACGGCCAAAATGTGCAAAGTGCAATATGCCGCATAGGACAGAAAACTGTGAAATCAAATGTACCTTCTATACATGACTAGGGCACTCTAAAGACAAATGTTGGAAGAAGCCCAAAGATGGGAAATCAGCTGCTGGAATATCGAATTTCTTAGAAGTGTTGCTCGATGATGGGGCGGCGACTGAGCAACAGCTTAACAAGTTGTGTGGAAATGAAAATTTGTTTTTTTATACCCGAGTGCCAAGGAAAAGGACTCCTATCGATGTAGCACCAGGAGGAGTTGCGCCAATCCTTGAAGCTGAAAAGGAGGGAGTTGGTGCGAACAGGGACACTTCTGTGAGGTCCAAAATTTTATCACATTTCATAAATGGAAAGATTCCTCTATCTCCCATGGAAACCATTCTCATGATCCTTGGAGAGCTGGAGCACCTTGAAAACTTGGTAAAGCTGGCAAGAAGAAAAAGCGATTCGGAGACCACCGAGAATCAAATGTCAATGGTCTCTGCACTCCCGTCACTAAGGAAGATATGCGTCAATAAGACACATCGCAGTAAGACTCTGCATCTGCCTGTGGAAATCAGTAACTACATTGTTGAAGGTTTAATAGATACAGGAGCATCTATGTCTGTACTTGATGTTGCTATAGTAAGAGAGTTGGGTATGATGCATCTTGTGACAGGAAATGAGAGTTACAAGACTGCATCGGGAGTGATCACTCGGGCATTGGGCCGGGTCGATGAGATACAAGTCAAATCAGAGGCATACAATGTGCCATGACTTTTATGGTAGTAGACACGAATGGGTACGACGTGCTACTTGGTCTGGACTTTCTGATGAAAATTGGAGCGGTGGTTGATGTGGAACGAGGTTTGATACAGGTAAGGCATGGGCCTGGGACCAATGTAGAGGTGTTGCCACTGACAGTGGTAAATTTGCTGCAGAGAATGAGTGCGGGTACGATGGTGCGAGAAACGTCGACCATTTGGAAGGACGCACGTGCCCACCAAGATGGTTACGCAGTACCTGATCAGGATCGAAAAGCGGTCAACGAGGAGGACGACGCGTCCACCTCAGATTCCGATGATGGAAAGTTTGTATCGTCCAATCATAGTGAATCGGGGAACATGTGGAAGGAGATCTATGAACAAATCAAGATTGACACCGATTTAGGTGAACGTGGGCAGTAACAACTCTGGGGAATCTTGGAGAGATACCAAGACGTCTTTGCTTGGAACAATGGCAAACTGGGCTGCTGCACCATTGGTGAGCATAGTATCGACACGCAAGGGTTTCCGCCTTGCAAAGCATCTCCTGGTCGACTGTCTTACTAGGAGGAAGCTGAAGTGAAAAGATAGATTGATGCATTGGTAGACCTGGGTAAAATGAGACCCAATAACTCCAAATATGCCTATCGGGTGACTCTGCCAGTGAAGAAAGATGGGAGCAGGCGTTTCTGTGGGGACTATTGGCCTCTCAATGCTCAAACACGTCGAGATATGTTTCCGATGCCACTCGTGGAAGATGTGATTGATTAGCTAGGAAAATCAATGTGGTTTACGGCTCTAGACCTGCAGTCTGGTTTTTGGCAAATTCGAATGGCTCTAGAAGATATGAAGAAGACATCTCTGATCACCAAGACTGGATTATACAATTGGACAATTACGCCATTCGGACTCAAGAATGCAACGAGTACATTCACTCAAACCATGTCAGAGGTCTTTAAGGATTTGGGAAGCAAATTTATGAAAGTATTCGTTGACGACCTTAATGTGCACAGTGAAAGCTGGGGGGAGCACCTTCAACATTTGGATGCGGTGTTCTACAAACTCAGGGAAGTGAATTTAAAACTCAACCCAAGCAAGTGTTGTTTTGCTACTAAGACTATCACCTTTTTGGGTCATGTGGTGAGCAAGGAGGGCATCCGACCCGATCCTGGAAAAATAGAAGCGGTGTTGCATTTCCCAACACTTAAGAATGTCACAAGCGTCAGATCATTCTTAGGTCTGACAGGTTACTACCGAAAGTATGTTAGAGGCTACTCGAGTTTAGCAAGTCTTTTATTTGAGTTGACAAGGAAGGACGTTGCATTTGTATGGGATATGGGCTGTGAACACGCATACTAGGCGTTGAAGGCAGCACTACTGGATGCGCTTGTACTCACACGACCAGATTTCAAGCAAACCTTCTAGTTGGACGTAGATTGGTCGCCCAAGGGTGTTGGAGCCATTCTGTCACAAAAGGAAGGGAAGTTCAAAAGAGTCATAGCGTATGCTAGTAAGAACCTGACTAAGGCTCAGAGGAGATTCCATCCAATGGAAGGAGAATGTTACGTTCTGATCTGGGGTGTGATGCATTTTAGACAGTACTTGCACATGAAGCATTTCATCCTACGCACAGATCACAAACCACTAGAGTGGTTGGCAACTGTATCTAATGCACATGGTAGGAGGGGCAGGTGGGTTGACATGTTGTAAGACTTTAGTTTCAAATAGTACACCGACTAGGACTCAGGCACACAAATGTGGATGCCTTGAGCAGGAACCCGGTTGGATGAGCTGCAGATGACGATGATTTTGGTGAAGAGATCCAAGACATTGCAGATACTCCAGCTGATGTATCAAGAGAAGAAGGAGAGTTTCTATGCGTTAAGATAGGAGAAGAAATAAAATGGATGGGTGTCAGAAGGAAGGGCAAAAGATTTGGAATCAACCACTGCACGTGTGTTGACAACCATCAGTTGTATATGCTCCACGTCGCATCAACAGAAGACCTATTTGAGGAACTTACTCTAGGTGAGGAGCCGGTGCCAATGGGCGATGAACCTGTGCAGCACGAGGAAGCGCGAATAGTACTGAAGAGAAGAAGACCTCAGTACTTTGACAAGCGACAACAATTAAACTTGGTTTTGGCAGCTCAGGAACTGTCTGAGTTTGGGGACCATGAATTAAGTCCTACAGAACTCAATAATGAGGAAGATCATGGAGTGAAGTTGAGTTGCGTTGACATATGGGAGGATATAGACTGTTTCATGCTACTGCAGGAAGGTGTACTTCCCGATGCAGTAGACTTCGAAGAAAGCAAGAGGATCAGGAAGAGGGCAAGCAAATATTGCTGGAAAGAGCAGAAGTTTTTCTTCAAAGCGTTACTTGTGCCCAAACCTGAGGAGAGGGTGTTTCTAGTGAGACGGATGCATGAAGATCTAGGGCACTTCGGGGAGCAACGGACGTTGGCAGAGGTTCAACGAAGGTACTTCTAGCATAATTGAACTGAAGATGTTAAGGCGGTGGTCAAAGGGTGCCAATAGTGCCAATTGGTGAAGAGCTCAAGCAGCATCCAATTTGGAGATGAACAATTAAAAAGCATTCCTATTTGTGATTTATTCCATTGAGTTGCACTGGACACTACAGGGCCATTGCCTGAGACTAAGTCAGGCAACAAGTATATTCTGGTGGCCATCGACCACTATTCGAAGTGGTGCGAAACAAAGGTGATTACTGACCATGGAGCGAAGACGGCAGCCAAGTTTTTGGAGGATGAGATAATTTGTAGGTATGGAGTTCCCAAATTCGTGCTAACTAACAATGGGGGGGAGTGGGCTGCAAAGTTCGACGTGATGTGTAGGGACTATGCTATTCAACACCAACGCATTGCACCCCAATGGCCTTAGTGCAATGGGATGGTTGAGCGCATGATTAAGACCATCAAGCATGGTATAATTGTGCTTGCTGCTACTCCTGCCAACATGGATTGTTGGGATCAGCAGTTGGCCAAGGTTCTGTTTGGGTACCGCTGTGGGATACAAATGAGTACGAAATTCTCTCCGTTCATGATCCTTACTGGTCGAACACCACGATTGAGGGCAGACAACTACTTGCAGGCCCTAACTGTTGAGACTGACGATGGTGTGGATATGGAAACTGCTTCAGCTCAGTTTCTGCAGAAAGTGGAGCTCATTGCAAGTATCCACAACAACGTTTTGCTCAATGTGGAGCAAGCTCAAAAGCAACAAAAAAAAGTCTATGCTGCTAGAAAAGGTAAGCATTTGTTTGAGGGATTGATTGCAAGCCAGACGATGGTGAAGATGAAGAAGCTAGGGAAAATAAAAGCTCTGATTGCAAGTTGGGAAGGCCCCTACCAATTCATCGGACATACAGATGGAAAGGGTAACCTCGATTTTGAGGAAGGTTATCGATTATGCATCATCCAAGATGCCGATGGTCACCAATGGGAGAGATATCGTCGAGACCTCCAAATCTTTTATGCTCCACCAGACTAGATGAAGCTGAGGGACTCAGCTGTCTAAGAAGGGAGGGTTGTGTGAGAAGGTGTACAGGAATGAAGGCGGCGCGAATGATGAAGAGGAGTGGAACTGCATTGATGCACCGAAAATGGAAAAGGAGGAGGAGGCTTGATGGAGAAGCTAAGTGGAGAACAGAACGGGAGGATGGTTGGGTGTGACGGATTTTTGGAGAAGAAGAAACTCGGTGGCGGGCAAGAGAAGCAGATTTGGCCGGATAGACTAGAGAGCACTGAGAGAGAGAGGAGGTAATCCTTGTGGAAGCATGGAGAAAAAACTTAGTTTGTGAGGATAGCTTGGCTGAATGTTAGAACTTTTCGCTGCGCCTAGCAATCGGTCAAGCTGCTACAGAGAAATTGGAGAGAGAGAGACTAGAGAGCACTAGGACTCTGGTGATTTTGTGAACATTTTTTATGGAAAGCAAGCTTGTGCTTTCGGGGAATGTACAGAATCTGTAATGCAACAAGAGAGTTTCCCTTGCTGGCATCTGTGTGAATGGGCGAGGCAGGGGATGAATCCTGTGAAAACCTGTTTTGCTGTTGTGTGGAAGCAAAACACTTGTATGTCTTTGATCTCGTGATGCTCGTCTGAAAGAGTCAGTAATTGGTTAGTGTGTTGTGTTTTATCAGAGGTCTGAATTGTGTGTGAGTATTTTAGGAGAACATGGACGCCTGGGTTCGTTGAAGGCGGTTAGTGTGTTGTGCTTTCGGACCCTCTCTTTTTGGTTACAATATCTCCAAACTATTTTTGAATAATATGATCCTAGACTATTGCTTGTGGGTGGTGGTGAGTTACATTCACTAGTGCCTAACTTGGTCATATAAGAATCATCACCCCACCACATTGTGACCTTCATCATAATTTTATGATTAAAATAAGTTTTAAAAGTGCACATAAAGATGTTCTATTCATTCTATAGTTGTTATAACAAGTTTAATTCTAACTAAAATGATTGGTCCAATTGAATTTAGTTTTAGTTCGAAATAGAATTGATTGAATTGAATTGTGTCGAATAGAAAATAAATCATCATCATTGGTAGTGCAAAGTTTAACATGAAACCCAAGTAGATATAGGTTTGAAACTAGAGAATTATGGAGCCTTTGAAAGTAGCCAACAACATTAAAAAAAAACTCCAAAGAAAAACTATAACACAAATTTAATTTGCAATTTGCCTGCTAATGGATGGCAATGTCATTGCCAATAGAAAATTTCAAATATAACCTTTTTTAAAAAGGACAAATAAAAAAAAATAGTCATTCGACTTTTTGATAAGTGTTCCAACTATAACCATTGCAATTTTTTTCTTTTTTAATCAAAGCATTACCTCTTGTCTAAATAACTTTGACCACAAGACTTTAGATTTAAGGCCAAAAAAGAACTTCTATTTTGTTATTCTTTTGGGGCCTTTTGTGATCAATAATAACACCAAATTTTTTTAACAAAATATATAATTGGTTTTGATTACATATATACTCTACCTATTTTCCATTATGTTCCACCTACTTGGCATTGCAATGGTAGTTTTAATAAAAGAATTGTGTCAAGTTTAAATCACTACACCCATAATGGTAGGATCATGGGGAAGTTACTTCCATTTTATTTCAAACATGTGTGCAAAACATATAAGGTGCAATAATAATATTGAAAAAAATATAATTAAATTTAAATAGGGTGCCTATAATTAATCATGAAAATGTACTTAAGATATATCATTATTTCATAGCATACTAATAAATATTTTTAAAAATCTTAAGTGTTCCATAAAATAGAAATAGCGGCCTCCCCAAGGGTAGGATTATATGTATGATGATGTAAATTTCATCCAAAATTTTGTACCATCCATGAAACATCATTCATTAAATTTATCACAAATCATCCATGAATTTTTTAAATGTCAATTCTTATGACAACTTACCAAAATTGGTCATCATGATTTTGGAGATAAAATTTCAACAATTTTTATCACCATTCAATCATGGCTACTATTTTTGGTGCCATTGAATGGTGAAAATCACTTTTAGTTGTTATCGTAATGGTGGATGTTACTTTTGATTACCATTGAACAATGATGATGATTTCTATCCACATCAAACAATGACAATCATGTAGGGTCACCATTAGGCAATGGCCTTCATATCACCATAATCATTTTTTATATGAACATCTTAGTCATTGTTTTAAATACTTATTTACTTGCATTTTGAAAATAAAACAGAACAAGGTTGTGTGAAAAAAAATTTACAAATAAAGGTAACCTTTGCCTCATGTTTAAAAAGACCAACTAAGTAGTGATGTTAACATGACAACGCACATGAACTTTCAAAAATGAAATAAATTTTTGGACAATATCTCATATTCAAATTTATTTCATCTTGAATTTGATCCATTAAAGTCTTATCATTAATCTAGTACAAATTCACAAATCATAATTCACAAATTTTCATTCATGGAATTTGGAGGAATATTCATGGATGAAATCACATTGTGAATGGGTTATTTTTCATGAATGACATAAAACTTTTAATGACATTTCATGGGTCTAAACTTAAGATAGGATAGATTCATAACACCTATTTCATCAAGTGAACTTCATCATCCATGGAATTTGGATGAATCTTAATGGATGAAATCAAATTATGAATGAATTATATTTCATCAATGACATAAGACTTTGAATGACATTTCATAGATCTGAACTTTATTTCATCAAGTGAATTTCATCATCCATGGAAATTGGATGAATCATAAAGGATGAAATCAAATTGTGAATGAATTATATTTCATCAACGACATAAAACTTTTAATAACATTTCATGGATCTAAATTTTATTTCATCAAGTGAATTTCATCATCCATGGAAATTTATCATTCATCCTTGAAATTTCATCCACAAAAACTTGTGAATGGAAAATTCATGTAATATTCATCCATTGAAAATTCACAAATGATATTCAATGCATGTATGAACAATTTTGGAATGCATGGATGAATTGCAATGGGATAATGGGTGACCAAGATGAAACCAAATGTTGATTCAATTGTTGAAATTCATCACAATTGAATCATAAATGGGCATTTAATGGATGGTGTGGTAATGGGTGTTGGTTCACTCTAGCCCATGTGGTTTATGGTTCAAAGTGAGCAACTACCACCCCAAAAACTCAACAACCCAACTTTTTCCCTTTGTTGGTGGAGTTTAAGTGTTTTGTGAGGGAAGAAAAAAATTCATGGGAATGGAAAAGGACTTAGACAAAGAGGCTTGATGGAGGATAAAATTTTGGAGTTTTAAAATTAGTTTGAGTTACATGTTTAAAAAACCAAACAATTCCATTTTGACTCTTCAACAAGTTGAATTTCTTGTCAATTTAGAATTGAATTGGTGGGGGATCATGACTACACCACAATGGAAAATTTCTAGATAAAATTCATGTTCATTTTGCCCAACTTGTAGAAATGTAAGGCATAGAAGTTGAATTGATTAAAATATGATTGGAATCATGTCCAATGTTCTATTCAAGCTAGTGATTGACTATAGTTGAATGCACATTAATTAATCATGTATACCCCCTATAATCATAACAAAATAATCCTCACTATTGAAGAAGGCTAATATGCAACACACATAAATATGGATATACATTTTTCCCTATTATGCAACACATCAATTTCCAAAATTTCCTATGTAGGAAATAATGGAACCCCATTCCAAGTCCCAAAAAGGATAACATTCAACTTAAGAAAAAATTGTTTGTCTAAAGTTAGGTGAACATCAACATCCTCCATAGCCCAAGGTTAAGAAATTGGTCTACTTGAATTTTTTTACAAAAAATGTATAACATCATAATCCTTGTTTTTCTTGTATTTGGAATATTAAATTATTGACAACCGTGGCACCTTAAACAAGTTTAAACTTGATAGTCATTGTTCAAAGCCATAAAAACAAATCTAGTTTTTGCATGTCCTACTTAAACCCAAAACATATGCCACACCAATAAATAGTCTAGTGAATTTTAATTTAAAGATAAGGAAGATATTATTGTTGGGGGGGAATAGACTCCATTGGTGGATGAAAAAATTAATAATTGTCAGGTCAATTTCTTTTAAATTTAAGGTGTGCCACCCAAGATGAATAGGACCTAGTCCTTTTTTACCTTATATTTAGATCCCCATAAAAAATAATGAATAAAAAATAGTCAAATATTTCATAACTACCATATTTTAGACCACTACAATTTTAGATTCCATCATAATCTTCCATAGATGTGTTATTACATGGTAAAATGACTAGGTAAAAAAGATTGAGCATGGTGACAAGATTTTCGTACATCTTAAAGAATTTGGACCCTATTGACCCTTACTAGTGATACACACAAGGGAAAATACTTGCTAGTTGGGGCCTAGATTTATTTATGTTTCCATTTTCAAATCCATGGAATTTATTTAGATTATAGCATGTGGGGTGAAAATAATATTAATTCCCATGTTTAATTTGGAATGCAAAAATAATTAATTAATTAATCCAAATTGGAATTTAAATGGTGACTATATGAACCATGGGTGAACCAAAAATTTCATAAAACACACCACAACTTAGACTTGGAGAGGACCATCAATGGAACCTACAATGGAAAGGTGCCTACTAGGTTGCTTTAAATGTTCCTTGAAACTCATATGACTTACACGAGGGCAAGCCAAAGAGGAAGCTTTAGGTTGTTCTAAAGTTTTGCACAAAGGCTTGAAAAAACACAAAAAAAAAGTGATGATGAACTTCAAGCTAGACATACTTGAAAATGCAATGAAGGTGCATGTGTTCCTTTGGAAGTGAAGTTAGGTGATGGAGGAGGTAGAATGTAACTTGGAAGTGCATATAGACAAACTTAGAAAAATGCAATATGTATATGAATGAAGGTATTGCAAGGTAGGTTGGTAATTGTGAACAAGTAAATAAATAAGTAGTCATAGTTAGGTAAGTAAATCCTCATGAACAAGTAGATAGGTAGGTAATCGTGGGCAACAATCTTTTCCTCCAAGATTACTCTAAAGCTCTAAAGTTGACTAGCCACTCATTTGCTAACTAAGTTGGGGTTTATCTAACAAAACCCAAAACAAACTGAAAATTGGATGGTGAAATTGGTCATGGGTCTTGTGGGCCTTAGGCATCTCTTGCAGTAGAAAAATTACAATAGACAACCCAAAATTACCTTGGAAAAGGAAGTACAAGAATAAAAAATAGAAAGTTAACATCCAACTTTTTATTTCAATGTGCACTAATAAAGTTGCATCCTTAGTGGATTAGGAGTTTCATTAATCATTTAGACGATATCATCAATAATTAATTAGATTGAAAATCTAATGAATTCACCACATTTCTTGGTGATTGGCGATGGGTCGGTATGAACAAGTGAATTCACTTGGAATTAATCAAATTAGAAATTGCCACATGACATTTATTATTTTTATTTATTTATTTGAATAATTTAATGATTTATTTAATATTAATTCGAACTTTTATTTTGTATATTTAAAGAATCATTTTATGTACATATAGTCAACATACAATGTTGACTATATGATCAACATACATTGTTGACCACATGAAAGTTTTAACAAAGTTTGAACCTTGGATTAAAAGGTGATAACCTATTGCTTTTGCCATATAATCACTTCATTTGACATGATACATGTGATGTGATGAATAAATTTATATTTATTATGTTGTTTGTTGCAAAATTTAAAAAAAAAATCAACTTCAATTATTATTATTTTTCTCATATACTGTCCAAATGAAGAAAAAAAAACTTCAATTTAGAAGATTTTCCCAAGATTTACACATCGTTCATATTTTAAAGGTAAAATAACTATTTAATTTGATTGAAAATGCATTTGAATCATGCAATTTAATATATTTCAACAATGATGTAGGGTTTAAGGTTTAAAGCGGTGGTTCAACTAGGGGAAACCACAAATGAAGAGGGATATAAAAATCAAGAGGGTGGAAGCAAGGTAAAGTAGACGGCTCACTCTTCTATGTCAAAAAAAAAAACAAGTAGTCATGAATTTTTTTTAATGTATTGAAAGTAGAAAATTTATTTTGTATAATTATTAACATGATGATAATCTTTCATTTTATATTTAAAATGTTAAAAAACACCATCTTCAAAATAGAATAAAGTAGAATTTAAAAAAATGTTTTTACTTGCACAAAATGTTCAATCTTACAAAATGGGGTACATATAAATGAAATATTGATTTTTAAAATTTTCAAATTAATGAGGCCCTAAAATATACTTATGTATTAACAAATTTTGCATGTTATAATCATAATATATCAAATTTTTAATATGAAATAGGTTTGAAGACCATTTTGACCCTATTAGTTTTAAATGTATTTTCAACCTATTTTTATGATTCCAAAGTTGTTCAAACTTTGTATCCAACTTCCCATAAATTAAATGTAATGACCTATGTTTTCATATTTTTACTTCAAAATATTTTGAATCTACTTTCTTGTGTCCATATACAAAATTATTTCATTTTTAAATTGGATTTTGGATGGATTATTTTTTTGGTCTATTTTACCTTGCTAGGACCTAGGAAGCTTTGTAACCTTGTTAATGTGTGTTTTTTTGTTTTTTTTTGTTTTTTTTTTGTTTTGTCTCACATTTGTTCCTCACCTTTCTTTTGTTGTTGTTTACTCTTCGCTTTGCATGTCTATTGCTTGCTCCTCACCTTGCATTGTTACTTCTTGATCCTTGCTTTATGTTGCTACTATTTGGTCCTTACTTTATGTCATTGCTTACCTTATGTTGTTATTGTTCATTGTTCACCTTGCATTGTTGTTGCTCACTACTCACCTTGCATTATTGTTATTTGTTCCACACTAAGTATTCATCTCACCCTTCTTTGTGTTGTTATTACTCACTTTTTGCCTTGCATTTCTATTGCTCACTCTTCGCATTGCATTACTATTGCTCATTCTTTACTTTACATTGATGTTTTTCATTCGTCACCTTGCATTGTTGCTATTACTTATTCTTCACTTTACATTATTGTTGTTCATTCCTTGGCTTGCATTACTAATGCTCTCTCCTCTCCTTATGTTGTTGATGCTCATTGCTCCTTGCCTTGTGTTGTTGCTAGCAATTATTTATTTGTTGAAGTGATGTATTCCCCCCCCGCCCACCTCCCCCCCCTCCTTACCTCAATCATAAACTCCTTCTCATCTATGCTTTGTATAATCACTAAATATATATTCTATATTTTTT
>Ga0116229_10007455_pt1 | contig 17296 bp, 18 predicted proteins | sample S1TSphgellanicum_3_FD_87313 | JGI IMG/M metagenome (GOLD analysis project Ga0116229, IMG submission 87313) | Host-associated microbial communities from peat moss isolated from Minnesota, USA - S1T2_Fc - Sphagnum magellanicum MG | ecosystem: Host-associated > Plants > Peat moss > Unclassified... | reverse complement strand
CTCGTATTCCTTGAAGCCGTAGTTGTCGATGCGCTGCTCGAGCGAGCGTGTCAAGACTTCGTGCGAGAGCGCGTCCTGCTCCGCAAAACCCGTCGTTGAAATAGCCTTCAGGCGCGCGAGATAACGCCCGTCGCTCGCGCGCTGGGCGTCGACCGCGGCGAGGGAATAGTCCGCCAATCGGTCGTTGTAGCGATAATCTCCATAGGCGGTTGCGCGCTCAGGGTGAGTCTCGAGTTCGTGCTGGTAATAGTCTTCGAACAGCGCGTTCTGATCGGCGACGCGCGCAGCCACAGACGCGGGCGTCGGGGGTACGGATGTGCAGGCGAAGAGGCACGACGCCGTGGCCAGCAATACGATCAGCGACGGATGCCCCATGTGCGAGCTACCTTAGCGTGGCGAACCTTTCAGTTCAATCACGGTCTGAAGCGGTGTTCGGTCGTAAATCATCCAGCCCGCCTGTCTTTAATTGCCGACATTTCCGGGTCTTACGCGAGTGAGCTAAAGTGCAATCGCACCGCTGGTGATAGGACTTCTGCAATGCCCACTGCCCTCGACAACGCACTCGAAAACACCCTGCGTCAATTCCAACTCGGCGAAGAGCTGATCTCCGGCGCGGTCGAAGGACTCACTCGCGGCTGGCAGGCCTCCGCGGTTGTCGTCGGCAAACTGCGCACTGAAGCGGGTCGCTGGCAGGCGGCGCTCCGGCAGATCCAGGCGCCGGTGAACTTCGCCGATATCCTGCGTGCGCGAACTTCGGGCGCGAACGTCTAAGGCCGCGAATTCACGTCGGTGGACTGCTCGCCGGCGCGCTCACCCTGGACGGCCCACTGATTTTCCTTCAGCCATAGCATGGCGCCATGCACCCGTGCGTAGCCGCTCGGGTGATCGTAGAACACGAACTCCTCGAACTTTCCCGGGCTGATCTTTCGATACGTGGACAGGCGCATGGCCGCGGTCGCCCAGCCATACGGCTCCCGCGCCGCGTTCAGCCCAAACGCATCGGCTTCGGCTTCGTAGCTGCGGGTGATCGAATTGTTGATCGGCGTCAACAAAAACAGGATCACCGAGAACAACGCGATGGCCAACGGCAGCCCCGCCGGGTCGGCGCGATCGGCAACGCCGAGGCGGCCGCCCCAGCGGGCGAGTGCACGATCCATGCCGATGCTGAGCAGCGCGAAGGCGAGACCGGTGACCAGCGTCACCAGAACCGGCGCCTTCCACACATGATTGAGCACGTAATGCCCCATCTCGTGGCCGAGCACCGCCTTGATCTCCGGCAAGGACGTCTTGTTCAGCAGGTTGTCGTTGAGCGCGATGCGCGTCGTGCCCAAGAGGCCGGCGACATTGGCGCTGATCCGCGTGGTCTGCTTGGAGGCGTCGAACCATTCCACGTGCCGCGTCGGCACCTGATTGGCCCGTGCCAGCGCCAGAACCGCCTCGCGTACCGGCCCTTCAGGCAGAGCTTTGTAATCGTTGAGCAGCGGCAATAGATACACCGGCGCGATCAGTTGCGCGAGCAGCAAGAATGCGAAACTCAAGCCCGTCGCCCAGACCCACCAACGCGCGCCGGCGCGGCGCACCGCGGCGTAGATGGCGCTGAGGACCACCGCCCCAAGCACGATGTTGATCCCCGACACGATCAGCCCGTCGCGCACCCATCCGCCGAACGCCTGCTCGCTCAAGCCATACTGATGTTCGCGCAGGTAATCGGTATAGAAAGTCAGCGGCAATCCCAGCAGCCAGAGTGCAATCAGGCATAGCGCAATGGTTATCGGTGTACTCACCCATCCGCGGCGGCTGAGGCGTTTTGACCAATCGCGCATCCGGCGGGACAGGCCGGTGAGCAGCAGCAACGCGCAGGCGCCCACGCCCCAGAGCAGTTCCCACAGTTGCAGCCAGTAGCCGCCCTCGAAATACTGATCCGATAATTGGCGCTGCTGGGGAGAGAGCAGACTCAAATACGCGTCGGTCGCGCGGTCCACCTCGAACCCGGGGCCGGCTTGGGCGGCCTCAGGGATTTGCAGGCCCGCCGGAAGATCGCGCTCGATCGGCGCCGCCACGCTCGCCCCGGGCACCATCATGGCAATGGCCATGGCGGTGAGGCACGACAACAGCGCCGAGGCCAGCGAGCGCCGAATCAGGAGAGAAACGGAGTGTGGGGCGTTGCCTAACGCTGCCAGAACGACACGAGCACGAACACCAGCGCGATGAGGGTCAATCCGACGTGCCCCAGGCGTTGCAACGCCGGCGCCAGCAAGTCGTTGGGGCGCGGTTCGGCAGGCTGCGAGACACGGACGATCGCGGAGAGGAACAACATGCACATCCATCCCATATCGGAGCAATCCGACTAAGATAGGCCGGCATACCGACAAAAGCGTGATCCACGTCACGTATCGGAACATTCCCGGCGTCTGAAGTTATTAGCTGCCGCCCGGATTCGGATCACGCCAGCCCCGCTCGAACGGCAGCCGCCAGGCATGCGGGGCAATGAGCTGATGAATGGCGTTCGGACCCCACGAACCAGGGTCATAGAAGCGCACCGGCGGGGGTGCTTCGAGCAAGGCCGTCGACACCTCCCAGAGCCGCTCGATTCCCTCGGCCGTCGTGAACAGCGTGTGGTCGCCGCGCATCGCATCCAAGATCAACCGCTCATAGGCCTCGAGAACATCCCCGATCCGGCCGGTATCGTGCATGGCGAATTGCATGCTGAGCTTGTCGAGCTGCATGCCCGGGCCCGGGCGCTTGCCGTAAAAGGACAGCGACATCTTGGCGGAGTCCGCCAAATCGAAGGTCAAATGATCGGGACCTTGCGCGCTGACGCCGGAGCCGGGCGGAAACATGCTCTTCGGCGGCTCGCGAAAAGCGATCGAAATGATCCGCTGGCCTTCGGCCAGGCGCTTGCCGGTGCGCAGGTAAAACGGCACGCCGGCCCAGCGCCAATTATCGATGAAGCATTTCAAGGCGATGAAGGTCTCGGTATCCGAGTCCCTTTGCACCCCGGCTTCCGAGCGGTATCCCTGGTATTGTCCGCGCACGACCTCGGCCGGGTTGATCGGCAGCATGCTGCGAAAGACCTTGTTCTTCTCCTCGCTGATGGGCTTGGGCTCCAGGGAGGTCGGAGCTTCCATCGCCATGAACCCCAGAATCTGGAACAAGTGGGTGACCACCATGTCCCGATAGGCGCCGGTCTGCTCATAGAATCCCGAACGGCTGCCGAGGGCGAGCTTTTCGGGGACATCGATCTGCACATGGTCGATGAAATTGCGATTCCAGATCGGCTCGAACAGCCCATTCGCGAAACGGAAAGCGAGGATATTTTGCGCCGCTTCCTTGCCGAGAAAGTGGTCGATCCGGAAAATCTGGTCTTCATCGAAGACCTCGTGCAGCTTGGAATTGAGCGTGACCGCGCTCGCCAGATTGGTGCCGAAGGGCTTCTCCATGATGATCCGCGACCGATCCACCAATTCAGCATCGCCCAGCAATCGCACCGCGGGCAATGCCGCATTCGGCGGCACGCTCAGATAATGCAGCCGGCGGCTCTCGCCCTTGAAAACGCGCTCGGCCTCGAGCACGGCAGCCTTGAGGACTTGCGGGCCGGCGGCCATCGGCACGTATTGCAGGTTCTCCGCAAAGGTCTGCCACTCGGTGTCATCCACCTTGCGGGTGGAGAACTCGGTGAGCGCCGCCCGCGCGATCCGGCGAAAGCCGTCGGCGTCGACCTCATCCAGCGAGACGCCGATGATCCGGCAGCCCGGGATGAATCCGGAACTCGACAGATGAAACAGCCCGGGCAGGAGCTTCCGGCGCGCCAAGTCGCCCGTGGCGCCGACCAGCACCACGACTTGCGGGTGTTGCGGACCCACACCCGCCGGTATCTTCGCCACTGTTCAGATCCCCTTCAAAGGCTCCACGTCAAAGTGTAGAGCAATCCCCGGCGATCCGTCAGGCGTCGATACTCCTCTTGAAGGTCTCCGGCAGGAAGAACAGGCCGATCACCAAGGTCGCTCCGGCCACCACGATGGGATACCAGAGCCCGTAGTAGATATCGCCGGTCGCCGCCACCATCGCGAACGCGGTGGTCGGCAGAAACCCGCCGAACCAGCCGTTGCCGATGTGATAGGGCAGCGACATGGCGCTGTAGCGAATCCGCGCCGGAAAGAGTTCCACCAGCAATGCCGCGATCGGTCCATAGACCATCGTCACGTACAGCACCAGGATGAACAATATCAACACCACCATGGGTTTATCGATGGTGGCGGGGTTCGCCTTGTCCGGATAGCCGGCCGCCGCCAGGGTCGTTTTCGCGGCGGCCTGGAACTTCGCGATGGCGTCCTTGCGGTCCTTGCCGGTGACGACGCGCGGATCCGGGGCAGTCAGCGTCGTCGTACCGCTGCGGATTTCCGCCACCGCCCCGGCGGGTGCATCGACGCGTTGGTACGAGACGCCGGCCTTGGCGAGGTAACTCTTGGCGATGTCACAGGACGTCGTATCAAATTTGTTCTTGCCGATGGGATCGAACTGAAAGGAGCAGGCCTGCGGGTCGGCATACACCGTGACCGGCGCCGCGGTCTGCGCGGCGTAGAGCGCCGGGTTCGCGTACCGGGTCAGCGCCTGGAAGAGCGGGAAATACGTCAGGATCGCGAGCAGACAGCCGACCAGAATGATGGGCTTGCGGCCGATCTTGTCGGACAGCCAGCCGAAGAACACAAATCCCGGCGTGGCGAGCGCCAGAGCGATCGCGATCAGAATGTTGGTGGTGGCGCCGTCGACCCTGAGCATCCGTTCCAAAAAGAACAGCGCGTAGAACTGCCCCGTGTACCACACCACCGCCTGACCCATGACGGCCCCGAGCAGCGCAATCAACACGACCTTGAGGTTGACCCACTGCCCAAAGGCCTCCGAGAGCGGGGCTTTGGACGTGGTCCCCTGGTTTTTCATCTTGACGAAGACCGGACTCTCGGACAGCTGCATTCGGATCCACAGCGACACCGCCAGCAAGATGATGGAGACCAGGAACGGGATGCGCCACCCCCAGGCCTTGAAGGCATCCTCGCCGAGGTACGTGCGCGTGCCGATCACCACCAGCAGCGAGGCGAACAAACCGAGCGTCGCCGTGGTCTGGATCCAGCTGGTAAAGAATCCCCGCTTGCCGGGGGGCGCATGCTCGGCTACGTAGGTCGCCGCTCCGCCGTACTCACCCCCGAGTGCCAGGCCTTGCAACAAGCGCAGCGCCAAGAGCAGCACCGGCGCCGCCACACCGGCGGTCGCGTAGTTAGGCAGGATGCCCACGGCAAAGGTCGCACCGCCCATGATGCTCATGGTGATCAAGAAGGTGTGCTTGCGCCCGACCAGATCCCCCAGCCGCCCGAACACCAGGGCGCCGAAGGGCCGCACCGCAAAGCCGGCGGCGAAGGCAGCCAAGGCGAAAATAAATCCCGTGGTCTCATTCACGCCGGAGAAGAACTGCGCGCTGATGATGCTCGCGAGCAGCCCGTACAGGTAAAAGTCGTACCACTCGAATATGGTGCCGAGCGAGGAGGCGCCGATCACCAGCCAATCGTTTTGCGTCTGCTCCTGGCCTTTCGGCAGTGTGCCTGCGGTCGTGCTGATAGCCATGTCGTATCCTCGCCCTAAGTGCCTACCCGTCAGATTCTGATGCGAAAGCCCCACATGATGGTGCTCTGATTCTGGCTGCCGTAAGTCGCATTGCTGCCGGGGGTGCCGGCATAACCGCTCGCGAGACCGTCGGTGACCTCGGACCAGTTGACGCCGGCATACACATCATAATGCTTGTTGATGATGTAGTCCGCCACCAGGGACACTTCATCGAAATCGCCGGCGCACAGCAAGCCGGCCGCACCGCAACCGAGGCCTTCCGTGCCCTCAGGACCCAAGCCGATCGTCCAGCTATTCTGGCTCACATGATAAAACGCGCCCGTGAGGTTCAAGCCGGAACTCATCGCGTATCGTGCACCCACCCATTCCATGCTGTAGATCGCGGAGTTATTGACGTTGATGCCGACAAAAATCGGGGTGTTGTCCTGAGCGCTGCCGACCGTGTAGTCCGAATGCGCTTTGACGATGTGGGTGTAGCCCGCGTAGAGCGAAAGCTTGTCCTTCGTGGGGAACTCGAAGGTGTATTTCCCCATGAGGTTATACGACCGGTCGTTGGAAATGTACGCATTCAACCCGCTGGTCGGAACGCTGAACGGGGGTAGGTTGTCGAACGAACTTCTGAGGTTGACCGCGCCCTTTTCATTTTCATAGACCGCGTCGACCGACAGTCCGGCAAAGGTGACGCCGACATTGGCGCCATAGGCCTTGCCGAGCACACCCGTATCCTCGCCGCCGTTCGAATACAAGGCCGCCGCATGCACGGGGCCGCTCACATACGCATACTTGACCGAGTTATCCAAGCGCGCTGCTTCCGTGCTGCCCGCGCCGGCGTTGAACCCCGAATAGCCAAGGAACGAAAACGCATACGACAGAGTTTGCGGATCGTAGATGGCGAGCGCGTCGAGTTGCAACGACTGTTGCCGGCCGATGGTCAGGGTGCCGTACAGCGAGCTGCTCACTCCGCCCCAGATGACGCCGTTGAAGGGTTGGCCGCAACGGCTGCTGTCGGCATTCGCGGTCTGCTGCCCCTGCTGCAGGGTGCTGTTCGTGGTGAGGGCCTTGCACGCATCCACCAACTGGCCCGACAGCGGATTGAATCCGGTATCGGTCCTCGCCACGAGCGTAAATCCCTCCGCGAACGGCTGGGACACCCGGATGCCGATCTTGGACTGCTCGAGCCCGCTTTCGGCGAGCGTCGATTGCGAACCCGCGAAATTGCGGGTCGTCGTGAAGGATTGGTACTCGAGTCCGCCGAGATATTCGCTGCTCAGCGGAACGCCGTGACTTTGATAGGCATAGCCCACATCGATGGTCGCATACAGAGTAACGCCGCCCAGCGACAAGGCATCCGGCAGCGGGTCCTTCACCTCCGCTTGTGCCGAACCCAGGGTGACCGCCAAACCCAGCGCCGATGCGGCTACATAGAATAGTCTTTTCATTGTTGCTTCCTCTAAAGAGAATCCCCACAGCGCACGGGTTCGGCGACGAGCGTCACCGACCCTTCCCTACTTCTCTATTGATGCCTCGGCATCCCTTGAGGAAATTCTAGATCCCGACCCGTCTGCAGTACTATTCGACCTTGGTCGTAGAGCACGGCAAGGGGTACCCGGTCACTCGGCCGGGGCCATGCCGGCGCCCGGGTGGGGTAGCGCCTGCACCTGCCGGGCGGTCACGGTAGCGCGGTACTTGTTGTCGAAATGGCTGCGCACATAGTTGACCACGTCGGCCACCTGGGCGTCGCTCAAGCGCACGGCGCGCGTTTCCTTGGCGGCAGCCGCCGGCAGCGCAAACGGCGGCATCCCGTTGCGGCCATTGAGCACGGTGATGGCGGCGTACTCCCAGGAAATCAGCTTCTTGTCGCCCGCGAGCTTCGGATAATAGCCGGCGCCCACTGCACCCTGGCCGCCGGGCATGTGGCATCCCTGGCAGATATGCTGGTAGATCTGTTCCCCGGTCAAGGGTCCGATGTCGTCGGTGTCCGTGAACGAGGAGTCATCGGCACGCACGCCGCTGCCGCTTTGCATCAGCAGCAGGAGCAGCAGCACCGGCAACCCGGCCAGCCCCCGCCTCCATCGGCCACGCTGAACGATGATCATGCCTTTGCTCCTTGGGCCACCGCGCGCAGATGCAGCCGCGAGATGGCATCCATCGAGGAGGTCACCGCACCCTCCTGCCATCCGCCGAGAAACGAGGCATGTTCGCCGGCCAAGGCGATGCGTCCATCGATCTGACAGAGGTTGTCATAATGCCGCGCGCGGGCGTCCGTGCTCCACATGCCGAAACAACCCAGGGTGAACGGCGAGCGATGCCAGGCCACGGCGATGCCGTTGTCGAATTCGCGGCGGTACTGCGGATGGATCTGGCTGCCGTAGTCCAGGGCGCGCTGCACCCGCTCGGGCGGCGTCATGGCGGTGAACTCCATCGCGTTCAAACCCCATATATAAGCGCCGAGCAGCACGCCTTTGCCGCCACTGAAGAACCCCGTGTTCGGATACCCGATGTTGGTGATCGGTAGATCCGTGTAGGTGATTCCGCCGTAGATCTGTTCGTCTTCCTCCCAGAAGCGGCGTTTGAATTGCAATCCCACCTTGATCGCAGAAGCGTAGGGAACCGCGCTGATCGCCGCAGCCAGCTCCGCACCCACATTCAGCGGGATCTCTGCCAACACCGACAGGGGTAGGGTGCACAGACACCAATCCGCGCGCGCCGTCTGCTTGTCGCTCAGCGTGCGGCTATCGACATAGGTGGCGGTGACGCCGCTGGCATCTTGGGCAATGTCGACCACTTTGGAGTTGTAGCGGATCAAGGGGCCCAGTTCCCGGCCGAAGGCCTCGCCGATGCGCCCCATGCCTCCCACCGGCTGGAAGAGCGCGGTCTGCATGTCGAAGGTGTCGCCGTTCGGAATGCCCTGCCATAAGCCCGACTTCAATATATCCCCAAGCCCTACGGGTTCCGAGGGAATGGGACGTGCACTCAAGCCGCCGCCGGGATTCTTCGCATAGCCGCGGCGATCGCTGGCCGCGTCGCTCGCGGCGTAGGTGAAGTTCCGGTCGAGCGCGCCCCACTGGCGCAGGGATTCGAGCAGACGCTCCTGATCTTCTTGGCTCACCGCATCGTCGAGCGCATGTTGCCGGGTCGCCTTGGCGAGCAATTCCGCCACATGTCCCTGGTAATCGGCCTTGACCTCGCGAAACCGCTGCGGCTTGCCGCCGAAGGCTTTCGGACTGTGTAGATACGCGTTGTAGTTCACCTGAAAGAACGGCTCGAGCGGCACGCCCAGGAGCTTGGCGTAATGCAGCACGCCCTGATGATGGTAGGGAATCCGCCACGGACCCGGATTGATGTACAGGTCCCGGTCGAATTCACAGTGCTGAGTGGCACCGCCTAATTCCGTGTAACTATCGCCGCCGCGCAGCGTCCAGTTGCGGCCTCCGGCACGCGCGTTGTATTCCAATACCTGGACCTTGTATCCGGCATTGCGCAATTCGTAGGCTGCGCTCATACCCGCCATGCCGGCGCCGAGGATGAGCACCGAGGCACCCGGCGGTGCGCCGGACAGATCCACCGGACCCTGATAGGGCGAGGGCGCGGCGAACCCGAGAGCACTCATGGCCTGGTACATGGCCGCGCTGCCGGCCGTTACACCGATCAGGCGCAACAGGTCGCGACGGCTCATCGCGGCCGCCACTTCGTCATTTTCCATCGCTTCTCCGCAGGGGCAAATACGGCTGGTGCTGCGCCGCATTATAGCCGACCTGCTACAAAGACGGTGCGCGGCTCACCGGGTCTGCGGGGGCCGCTTTTCGCGGCGCGGTTCGTTCGACGCAACGCAGCCACAGTCTGAACGCCAAGACACGCACGAAGATGAGCGCCAGCAGACCCGTGGCCAGAAACAATTGGAAATCATCGTTGGGGTTCCAACCGGCATGATCGGGACCCCTTCGAAAATGCGGGTCCAACAGATTGAAATCGACCGCGCCGCCGTGCCAAGCGCTGTTGAATATGCCGATAATCTGCCTTGCCGCCAAGACCGTGTAGAGCAACAAGTACACGAGGCACGAGAGGTGACGGGATAATCGGCGAATCTCGGCGGACGAGAGGCGGGATGAATGCGGGACGCACTCGCGATAGCGTGCAAACACCAGGCAGCAAAGCAACAGTCCAAACAATGCGTGGATGTCCATCCACGACTCGAAGCTTTTCCTCAGCAAGGACGTGCCGGGCAGACCGAGCACTCCGATCACAACGGCCGCCAGCGCGATGCCCCCATGGAACACGGTGAGCATTCTCGCCCGGTAACACGTCTGCGCCCAAGAAGGCAACGAGCGCTCGGCTTGTGGGGTCATTGCGAACTCCCGACACTGACGACGGCGGCTACGGGGTGGACTAAACTTTGCAATGCAAAGTACAATGAAGCAGGGTGCGAAAGCAAGCGGGCCTGTGCATCGCAGGGTGGTGACACCATACCCGGCATAGAAAAGTACGGTTAGCCGGCGTGGGGAGTTCTGATAACGAATGAATTCCAGGTTGTTGGCGGCCGCGCAACGGCGAACGCGCCGCCCGAAGAAGAAGTGGATATTGCTGGGCTGGGCGGTCGTCGGAATCTTCCCCGTTCTCGGCCGGACCGCCGACTCGCTCCTCGACGCGACGCTCGAAGAAACCAAGCTGTATTTCACTGCTCCGTTCCGGTGGAATGAGGAGGATTGGCTGTATTTTGGCGGAGCTCTGGTCGCCATCGGCGCCTCGCACTCCTTCGACACCAGAGTTCGGGACCACTTCGCAACCGGCTCGAAGGCGATCTTGAACGGTGGCGAGGATAAGAATAGCCTGCGCGATGCGGCGCCGACCCTGGCACTCATCGCGGGCACCGGCATCTACGCGGCGTTCATCGATGATCGCGATGGCTACCGAGAGACTTGGTCCTTGATTGAAGCGGGCGCATTCAGTGCGGTTACCGCAGACGTGTTGGGGTATGCGACAGGCCGGGAGCGCCCCGACGCGACCACTTCCCCAAACGAGTGGGGCAAGGGCGGCGATTCATTCCCTTCGCTGCACACGTCAGTCGCCTTTGCCGTCGGGACCGTGTTTGCGGAATCCGGCAATGATGAGTACCGCTGGATTCGGCGCATCATCGGCTACGGAGTGGCGGGCGCCACGGGTTACGTTCGCGTCAATGAGAATGTGCACTGGCTGTCGGACAACGTCGCGGGCGCCGCGCTCGGGATTGCGACTGCGCGATTTGTGCTGAATCGACAAGAGGCTCGAGACCAAGACCGCGGGGCATTTTCATTTCAGCCTGTGAAAAACGGCTGGTTGATCTCCTATTCGATCCGCACGCACTAGAAAAGGAGGGATCCGTGAACCTGGACTGGAAAGGATTTGCCGCGCTATCCGCGCTTTTCGCCGCGTTGACGGCGATTTTTGGCAAGCTCGGCGTCGCTGACATCAATTCGAACCTGGCAACCTTCTTGCGCACCCTCGTCATCTTGGCGGTGAGTGCGCTGCTGCTGAGCGTTCGCGGCGAGTGGGAGAACCCTGCGCGTCTATCCGCGCGAGGGTGCCTGTTTCTGGTCTTGTCAGGCGTCGCGACCGGCCTGTCCTGGCTTTGCTACTACCGCGCGCTGCAGATCGGGCCCGCATCCCGTGTAGCCCCGATCGACAAGCTCAGCGTCGTCATCGTCGTGGCCCTCGCGGTCTTGTTCTTGGGCGAACGTCTGACTTGGAAGGTGGGCGTTGGCGCGATATTGGTGTCCGCAGGGGCGATACTCGTCGCGCTGTAGGGCGCCTCCCGCCGCCGTCAATTATAAACGCTCACCTTGAAAACGTTTCCGTGGTTGTCGATGGCGACACCTTTGGTGTTGCCGCGCGTATTGGTTTCATTGCTGAATTCAGCGTTGATGATCGTTCCCAGGTTGCCGGTCAGCGTGGCGCGCGCGTAGAGCTTGTTACCGACAACATGAGACACGTAATAACCTGGTCCGTACACGAAGTCCCACTCGGCACCCATGTTGGGGGGCGCCGCAACGCCGGCGTTCGCATTGTCGGTTCCCCCCGTGGCCGTTGAGACGAAAGCCCACGGCCCCTTGCAAACCTCGCCGTTGGAGAGAATCACGGAAATACTGCCGGATAATAGACCACTCATCTTTGCTGTATAGGTCGGCAAAGGATTTTGCTGGGATAGCGGTCCCTTGACCGGCGAGAACCCGCCCGGCACCGTCAGTGAGACGCATCCCGCCAACAGCGCTGCAGTCGCAATCAAACCAGCGATCGAATATTTCATGGCGGAAAATCCTGTGGGCGTGAGACGGCGTCAGGGGCTTATTGGCGTGCAGAAAACCAAAATCGATAGAACGAACGTTTTCATGCGTGACTTCCTGCGGCCACTGATTCCATTTAAACGCAAACGGGATGGTGCGGCCTACTCGAGGGCGGCAAAGATTCGTCAAGCCCGCGTTAAGCTGGGCGATGACCGGGCGCGAGTGAGCGATCTTCAGCGACGACGTTTGTAGATGCTTGGCGCGAAGCCGCCTCAGGTATGACGACTATTCGGAAACGGATTATCCGGCAGGTGGATCGCCTGGTATTTTCCGTGGGTCGCCAGATGCGCATGCAGCAGCGCCGTGCCGACGCCGGAGGCACCGATCGAGTATCCCGTCTCGGCACTGACCTCCCAGGGCTTAACGCGCGTCCACGCTTGATACCAGCGCGTGCCCTTGCCGTCCAAGTTGCTGCCGCGACTGACGAGTTGGCGCGCGACGCGCTGCGCGAAAGCGAGATAATCCTGGCGACCGCTCGCCGCCCACAAGCCGACGAATAACTCAACGACCGCAGCGGAACCGCAGCACTGACACACCACGTTCCAATAGCCCGGCGTCTGAAGCTCCGGGATGCCGCTTTGCAGGACGCCCTGTGCGAGCTTGCCGGTCCACTCCTGATAGCCGGTTTCGCGCGTCAGTCGATGCAATTCATGAAAAGTGCGCGCGGTACCTGCGGGTCCGTGGCAGAAGCCGAGGTAGTACACATCGGTCAGGTCGGGAAACCGATACGGAATCAGCGCCGCATCGCCGTGCACGCTCGCGATGCTCTGAAGATGCTGGGCGCCGCGCCGCGCCGCCTCCAGATACTTCGGATCGTTGAGCGCGCGCGAGACCCGCGCGAGCACGTAGGCCACGCCGGCCGTCCCGCCCTCGAAATTCGGAAAATAGGCATCTTTCGGCAGGCCTGGAAAGGCCGGAAAGCCGCGCCAACTGAGGCCGCCGGCGGGCTCGACTACAGCTCGCTCGAGAATGCGGTCCGCGGCCTTGCGTGCCGTTGTTAGATAAGCGGTATCCCCGAATTCTTCCGCCGCATAGAGCAGATACAAAACGATGCTGCCATCGGCCGCAACTCCGGGCGCACCCGACCAATCAAGGCCGGTACCCGCGGACTTCGCGGCAGCGACGACATAGTCCGTCGCTTCCCGCGCCGCACGCCGGTAGGCATCCTTGCCGTTCGCCTTGCCGGTTTCGTTCAGTACGAATGCAGTACCGGTCAAGCCCCCGTAGAGAGACAGATTAAATCCCGGCCCGCTCAGCGGACCCTCGCCGGGTTGTTCGACCGTCTCGCGCCAGCCGGCAGCCAGATAATCGGCTCCTCGATTGGCTGTTTCGAGATAGGCGGCGTCACCGGTCGCGTGCGCGAGCTGCAGAAAAAAGAGGACAGTGCCGGCGCTGCCGCTGTAGATCGCATTCGGCGCGGACACGGTGCGGGTCTTCTCCGGATGGTCGGGCTCGGGCAACCAATAGACCCCGCGTGCATCCTCGCGTTGCGCAGCCTGAATCCAGGTCGCGGCGCTGATCGCCGCCTGCAGGAAATCCGGATTCGGCCCGGTTGGGACGTTCGCCGGCGTCGCCGCGAAGGACGCAGGGCTGTGCCAACCCGCGAGGACCGGCGCGGCCGCCGCCGTCAGTGCGCTCGAACCGATAAAATGGCGCCGCGTAATGCGCAGCGCGTCATGGGGATCATGGCTGGTCATGGGTTTGGCGCTCCACGCACGGCGACAACCGTCGTCCCACAGAACTGTAGAGCGCCGGCCCACGACCGGGGAAGTATCAAGATCGAATAAGGATATGCGCGAAGACGGTGGATCGAGACGCGCATCACGTTGCGGCGCGCTTGCACGACCTGAGGCGTCCTATTGACCTACTATCAGGCCAGGAGCCGCAACATGACGAAATTCCTGATCACCGCGCTCGCCGCCGTCACCCTCGCCCAACCCGCGCTGTCGGGTGCGACGAATTCGTTTGTCCCGCACCCACATTCGAAACAGCATGCTTACGGTGCGCCCATTCAGCCGGCCATCGTCGGCCACGGAAAGATTGCGCACCACAAGCACGCGCCGAAGCAGTGATCGCAGCCCGCAACTCGCGAGGGATCATGTTGGGCCCGGTCGATTGAGGGTACCCGGCGGGTTGATGGTGAGAGTCACGCTGCGCTCTGCGCCCTTGCGCAACAGTCGAATCTCGACGCTTTGTCCGACGCGCAACAAAGCGAGCCCGTTGCGCAGTTGCGCTGCGCTCTCGAGCGGCACGCCGTTCATGGAGACGGCCACATCCCCCACTTTGATCCCCGCGCGATCGGCGGGTGAGTCCGGCGCCACTTCGGAGATCTCCACGCCGTGCGCGTTGACGAGTTGCAGGGACTCGGCCTCCTCCGGGGTCACGTCGCGCAATTTGATGCCGACGATTCCGCGCTTCACTTCGCCATAGGTGATGAGCTGCTCCATGACCGCCTTGACCATATTGACCGGGATTGCGAACCCGATGCCGATGTTGCCGCCGTCCTTGGATAAAATCGCGGAGTTGATGCCGATCAATTCGCCGTTCAAGTTCACCAGCGCGCCGCCCGAATTGCCAGGGTTGATCGACGCATCCGTCTGGATGAAGTCCTCGTAGCCGCGCGGATGAATCCCGGTACGGCCGAGCGCGCTCACGATGCCGACCGTGACCGTGTGCTTCAGGCCGAAGGGATTGCCGATCGCCAGAACCCAATCACCCACCTCCAGATGCGATGAGTTGCCGAGCGGCATCTCCGTGAGGTGGGGTTCGGCGACTTTGAGCACCGCAATATCGGTGCCCTCATCGCTGCCGACCACTTTCGCTTGAAAGTGCCGGTCATCGAGCAGCGTCACCGTGATCTCGCTTGCATTCTCTATGACGTGGCGGTTGGTGACGATGTAGCCGTTCTTGGCGTCTATGATCACACCGGAGCCGGCGCTCTGAAACTGGCGCCGCCGCACCACTCCGCCCTCCGGCACGTTGAAGAATCGGCGAAAGTAAGGGTCCTCGAGCAGCGGATTGACCGGCACCCGCTCGGTGAGCGTTCCGCGGGTGGCAATGTTGACCACCGCGGGCGACGCCGCTCTGATCACCGGCGCGAGTGAGGGTAGCGCGACACTGGCGGCGTTCGCGGTTGCGCTGATTGAGAACGCGAGCGTCGCAAGCAGCGCCCGAATCAGCTGATCGATCTTCACGACCGGGTCCCCGCCTGTTGGTTAACAGAAGCCGCGAATTGTATGACAGCTTCTCCCACAATCGCTTGTCCTTTAGTCCTACGCCTGCGCCGCCGCGCATAGCGTATAGTCCATCGCGCGAGCAGTTTGCCTCATCACTCGTTATTTACAGTGTTCATTACATAATCAAAGGGGATTACATGTCTTTCATCGCTTGGATAGTTCTAGGTCTCATCTCCGGCTTCATTGCCAGCAAAATCGTCAACAAGAGCGGCGAAGGTATCATCGTGGATATCCTATTGGGCGTCGTCGGCGCATTTTTGGGCGGCTGGCTTTTCAATGAGTTCGGCATGCGCGGCGTAACCGGCGTCAATCTTTACAGCATGTTCGTAGCAGTCATCGGCGCGGTGATCTTCCTGGTCATTTACCACGCCCTGTTTCGCCGCGCTTGAGGGTTGGCAGAGCCTTTCAGTGGACTATCGCAGCATGCGCCGCGCTCGCGGCGTGTGCGCCTTCCTCGCACGTCCTGGTGGGGCAGGCGAGACCGGCGATTACACCGGATCGAGTGAAGATTTATTCGCATCCGCCGCCGAATTATCAGGAGATTGCGGTGCTCGATGCCTCGAGCAAGAGCGCTTTCGGAACGGGCGGTCAAAAATCCGTCGATAAGGTGATCGAGCGGTTGAAAATCGAGGCCGCAAAACTCGGCGCAAACGGTGTGATTCTCGAGGGCTTTCAAGATTCCGAGACGGGCTCGATCGGCACGGGCGTCGGTTCAGATTCTTATTCGGGTCATTCAGCGGTCGGCGTCGGGGTCGGCGGGTCCCTCGGGATCTACAAGAAGACCGGTCATGGAGACGCCATTTACGTTCCCGAACCGCCGCCCGGTTAGCCAGCCTTAAGCCTTCGTAGCGACCCGCTCATCGCGTCTGGCCCGAATCCCTGGGAGCGCGAAACTCACCAAGCCGCGCAACAGCAGCGGCAAGAGTACGAAATCATCGACGACGCCCAGAACCGGAAAGGCAAGATTCAGCGGTTCGATTGCGAAAAAGAGCAGCAGCACCGACGCCGCTACCAGCCAGATAGGGCGGTCGGGTTGCCGCAGCGCATCCCAGAGGACTCGCAGATCGCGGCCCGTGAGCCGCCATAACCTGATTAATCGTCTCATTGGTTGGTCCCGAGTAGTCCGTACCGCGATTGATCCGCCGTTCACTAATGGAGGCTGAAGCCGGAAAAGTCAACGGTCGTGCATGCAAGCCCCGTAGGGAAGCGGCTACGTCACGAGGTGAATTTCTCGTCTGGTGACCAACGCTGCCGAATGCAACCCTGGTCATCAACGCCCGGGCGTCGCCCGGAACCCGCTGTTTACGGCGCAATTTTTAACCAGGAGTTCGAGTCATGCCCAATCGTAAGACAGGGGGCAAGTCCCCTTCGCGCGCGCCTTCGAAACGCAGAGGCTCAGGCAGTGAAAAAGCGGTCGGTACCACCGCGAGCGGGCCGTCTCATCCGCGCGCACGTCTGAGCGAGCTCGCCGATCACGCCGCCGAGCAACAGACGCTGGTCGAAGCAATGCCGTTCAATTCGACCAAGCAGACGGAGTACGGCGCGCCCTCCGCCGCGGCGCCTGCCGAGGGAGCGCATCAACCCATGCCCTCTCCGGCAACCGGCGCGGGCACCTTGAGCGAAAAAAACGAGTCGCTCAAGACGGGTAAGGCTGCGCGTGAGCCCCAATCTCTCGACGGATCGCTCGCGAGCAAGCGGGTGAACTCGGAGGGTCAATTCCTGACGACGAATCAGGGCGTTCCGGTTGCCAACAACCAGGACTCCTTGAAAGCCGGGATGCGGGGTCCGACGCTGCTCGAAGACTTCATCCTCCGCGAGAAGATCACCCAGTTCGACCACGAACGCATTCCCGAGCGCGTCGTGCATGCCCGCGGCTCGGCGGCGCACGGTTTCTTTGAAGCGTACGCGCCGCTGACCGAATTGACACGTGCCGCACCGTTCACGGAGGCCGGCAAGCGAACCCCGGTGTTCGTCCGTTTCTCCACCGTCGGGGGAGAACGAGGTTCCGCCGATACGGCGCGCGATGTGCGCGGATTTGCGGTCAAGTTCTATACCGATGAGGGCAACTGGGACTTGGTCGGCAACAATATTCCCGTGTTCTTCATCCAAGATGCGATCAAGTTTCCG
>Ga0116229_10007454_pt1 | contig 17296 bp, 14 predicted proteins | sample S1TSphgellanicum_3_FD_87313 | JGI IMG/M metagenome (GOLD analysis project Ga0116229, IMG submission 87313) | Host-associated microbial communities from peat moss isolated from Minnesota, USA - S1T2_Fc - Sphagnum magellanicum MG | ecosystem: Host-associated > Plants > Peat moss > Unclassified... | reverse complement strand
GCGGCCGTCGGATTTCGGCTATCTGCAATCGGTCGCCCAGACGGCCGACCGGTTGGGGTTCGAGGGCGTGCTGCTGCCGACCGGTCCGAGCTGTTTCGACGGCTGGACCCTGGCTTCGGCCCTGGCGCCTCTGACGCGGCGGTTGAAGTATCTGATCGCGCTACGCCCCGGCGTGGTGTCGCCCGGCTTTGCGGCGCGCCAAGCGGCGGCGCTCGACCGGATTCTGGAAGGGCGTCTGCTGCTGAACATCGTCACCGGCGGCAACCCGACCGAATTGGCTGAAGACGGTGTGTTTCTGGATCACGCCGCCCGCTATCGCCAAACCGACGAGTTTCTCCAGATCTGGCGCGCCGTCGCCAGCGGCCAACCCATCGATTTCAAGGGCGAGCATTTAAGCGCCAAGAGCCCCGGCAAGCTCTACTATCCGTCGGTCCAGCGGCCCTATCCGCCGCTCTATTTCGGCGGCGCCTCAGACGACGGCATAGCGGTCGCCGCGCGTCATACCGACTACTACCTCACCTGGGGCGAGCCCCCCGCGGCGGTGGGCGAGAAGTTTGCGGCGGTGCGCGCGGCGGCGGCCAAGGAGGGACGCACGGTGCGCTTTGGCCTGCGCATCCATCTGATCGTGCGCGAGACCGAGGCTGAGGCCTGGGCCGCGGCCGACCGGCTGATCAGCCGTGTCACCGACGACGCCATCGAGGCGGCGCGCACACGCCGGGTGGACCGCCTCGAGTCGGAAGGCCAACGGCGCATGACCGCCCTGCATGGCTTCCGCCGCGACGCCCTGGAGGTTGCGCCCAACCTGTGGGCCGGCGTCGGTCTGATCCGGGAGGGTGCGGGCACGGCCCTGGTCGGCGACCCCAAAACCGTCGCCGCCCGCTTGCGCGAGTATCAGGCGGTGGGCGTGGATACGATCATCGCTTCCGGCTATCCCCATCTGGAGGAAGCCTACAAGGTTGCCGAATTACTGTTCCCGGAACTGGGCCTGACCCGCGCTGGCGAGGCGCCCGTGGGCCAACTGGCCCGCGATTTCGGCCAGGCGGCGCCAGCGGCGGCGGCGTTTTAAGGTCTGACCTGGGCGACTGTATCAAATGTTCCGTCCGGCTAACGCTGGCCGGCCTGTCAGATTCTCAGCCGAAGTTGTGCAGCTATGGAGGAGCGGGGGGCCGCTAGAGCATCGTGCCGAAAAGTGGCCACCGGTTTTCGGCAAAAAACGATGCTCAATCAAACATCTAGAGCCACATGCCTGATTCGGGAATCAGGCATGTGGCTCTAGGCCTGACGACCATTCAGCAACTGCGGCGTTGCGCCATGAGCGCGCCAAATCTCAAACATCAGAAAATATCAATTTTTACTTTCAATACAATTTATAGAAATCCATAATATAACTATATATCGCGCCGCCCTCAGAATATCTGCATTGTAATCAACCGAACGCTCAGCCCATTCAGCCCCCATCAATAAAGGGGACTCGAAATGAGTGTTATAAATATGGGGCGTCGTGCGCGATCTCTACGCAGCTCGACCTTAAGCCTGATCTTGCTGTCGTCCGTCTCTGCCTTCGCGGGCGCGGCCCATGCGCAGGCCGTCGCGACGGCGAACGCGAGCGCTGCCGACGCCTCAAGCCCGGCCGTCCAGGAGGTGATCGTCACCGCGACCCGCCAATCCACCAGCCTGCAAAAGACGCCTGTCGCCGTCACCGTGGTCGGGTCGGACGTGATCGGGCAGCAGAATCTGATCACAGCGCGTGATCTGGCCGGCCAGGCGCCTGGCGTCGAGATTCTGCGTTCGGGCATCACGCCTCTGACCCAGACCTTCTTCATCCGCGGCATCGGCGACTCCGACCCCATTTTCGATCCCAACGTCGCCCAATACATCGATGACGTTTATCTGCCGCGCGCCATCAATGGGCTGGCGGGTCTGGCCGACATTGATCGGGTTGAGGTGCTGCGCGGGCCGCAGGGGACGCTGTTTGGCGAAAACGCCGACGCGGGCGCGGTTCGCTATATCACCAAGACGCCGACGGATAAGACCGACGGCAGTTTCGACCTGGGTTATGGCGACTACAACGCCTTCAATGTCCATGGCTATATCAGCGGGGCGATCATCCCCGGCACGCTGGATGGCGGCCTGACGGTCGGTCACGAACAGCACGACGGCTATACCCATGATCCGACCATCAAGGAGTCGGTCAATAATCAGGACACCACGGCGTTCCGCGGCAAGCTCCTGGCCACCCTGTCGCCTCAGCTGAAGATTCTGTTCTCCCTCGACGGAACGGTGGATACATCTGGCACGGACTATTATGTACCTGAGGAGCCGATCATCGGCGGCACGCTGAAGAAGCCTGTCTATGGCCCCTTCAATCCCAACGACAGCTACGCCTCGCAGACGCCGAAGAATAATTCGTGGGTGGGCGGCGGCTCGGTCAAGGCGACGTACCTGGTCGACCCGAACCTGACCTTCAACTCGATCAGCGCGCTGCGGGGCTTTGCTCAAGACCCGGTCAACTACAACAATGACGGCCAACCCTTGGTCGCCTACAGCCCGACAGATCCGATCCCGGTCTCGATTTCAGACAACTCTATCGTCTACCGCGACAAGGAAGCGACCCAGGAATTCCAATTGTTGGGTAAGTATGATCGCTTTGATTTCGCCAGCGGGTTCTTCTTCCTCTACGAGGATTTTTCCAGCAATCGGATCGGCTATGTGGTGTCGCCCACAGCCGCGACCGCGGCGCCGGCCTATCCTGAAGATCAGATCGGCGACACCAAGACCTATAACTACGCCGCCTATATCCAGGGCGACTATCACTTCACCGATAAGCTGATCGGCACGCTAGGCGCCCGTTACACCATTGAGTCGCGGGATTTCCATTTCGCCGGCGTCTATGACACGCTGACGGGCGTTCCCCTGACCCCGACGCCGGGCGCCTCGACCTCCACGGCCGGCGGCTATGCGGCGGCGAACGACTTCACCTATGAGGGCAGTAAGACCTGGTACTCCTTCACGCCCAAATACGGCGTCTCCTACCAGTTCACCCCTGGCGTCTTCGGCTACGCCAGCCTGTCCGAAGGGTTTGACGCGGGGGGCTTCAACAACCGCGCCAGCTCGTTGGCGACGGCGCTGCCCTATGACCAGGAAAAGGTCACCACCTATGAGGTGGGCTTGAAGACGACCGCGCTGGATCATCGCCTCCACTCCGATTTTACGGTCTTCTACAACGCCTATACGGGTCTGCAGGAAACCGCCGAGATCATCAGCCCGGTCACCGATGGGCTTGTCTCCGTGCGCTCCAACGCCAATCGGGCCCATACGCAAGGCTTCGAATGGGAGAACACCTTCAAGCCGATCGAGGCTCTGAGCCTGATCGGCAACGTCAGCTATCTGAAGACGCGCTTCGACTCCTTTCCCAACGCGGGCGCCGGCGTCGTCAATGGTCAGACGGTGCTGTTGGGCGCCACCGGTAATCAATTGCCGCTATCGCCGCAATGGCAGTTCAACTTGGGCGGAACCTATAAGCTGCCCTTGAACCTGCCCGGCGAAACCCTCCTTGGGCTGAATGGTACATATGAGACGTCCTACTATTCGGACGTGTTCAACTATAAGCAGGGGCGCGTGCCTGAGCAGGGCTATATCGACGCCTTCCTCAGCTATGCCCCGACCGGCGGTCACTGGGTGGTCTCGCTGGTGGGTAAGAACTTGGCGGACCGTCTGTCGTACCAGACCATCACCTGGGGCGGCACGCCGAATCTGTGGGAAGGCCCCGTCAGCCCGCCGCGTACGGTGTTCTTGAAGGTGGCCTACAAGCTGTAGGCTAGGCGCGCTTTATCCTCCCTGCGCCCTGGTGCGGGGAGGGTGGAGGTGGAGATTATAAGCGGCGATAGACGGCTCTTTCTTAGACTGCGGGCTTAGACTGCGGACGTCATAACCTCTGCTCAAGATGGCTATGAGAACACGTCGTTATCCTGATCGGCGCCTACGTCTTAAAGTTCGCCTTCTTCCTGAGGGCGGCGACCATGACCGATACATCGACGAGACAGCTCAAATTGGGCGCCATCCTGGAAGGCGTCGGCATGGATCACAACGGCTGGCGAGACCCTGAGACGCCGGGCGACGCCAGCGTCAATATCGACTGGTATATCGAGAACGCCCGGTTGGCCGAAGCCGCCAAGTTCGACCTGGTCTTCATCGTCGATAGCCCGTTCATCACGCCCGATACCGCCCCTCACTTCCTGAACCGGCTGGAGCCCCTGACGCTCTTGTCCGCCCTGGCGGTCTCGACCTCTAAAATCGGCCTGGTGGGCACTCTGACCACCTCCTACTGGGAGCCCTATAATGTGGCGCGCCAGTTTGGGTCGCTGGACCACATCTCCAAGGGCCGCGCGGGTTGGAACGTGGTCACGACGGGTCTTGAGGGCGCGTCCAAGAACTATGGCCGCGAAGAGCACTTCGATCATGCCGTGCGCTACGCCCGCGCCCGGGAATTTGTCGAGGTCGTGCAGGGCTTGTGGGACAGCTACGAGGACGACGCCTTCCCGCGCGATAAGGCGAGCGGCGTTTTCCTGAACAAATCCAAGCAGCACGCCCTAAACCACAAGGGTGAGTTCTTCTCGGTCGCCGGGCCCTTGGCCCTGACCCGCTCTCCCCAGGGCCAGCCCGTCATCTTCCAGGCCGGGGATTCCAGCGCCGGACGGGATCTGGGCGCCGCCATTGCGGAAGGGACCTTCGCGGGCGTGGATTCTTACGAATCCGCCCAGGCCTACTATGCCGACCTCAAGGGCCGCGCCGCGGCGCTGGGCCGCGACCCCAACCTGATCATCGTCATGCCGGGTCTGTCGCCCGTGATCGCCGAGACCGATGAGGAAGCCCAAGCGAAGGCCGAAGCGCTCCGCGGCAAGCTGGAGATCGGGCCGCTCCTGGTCCAGCTAGGTCGCGCGTTCGGCTATCACGACTTTAGCAAATACCCGTTGGATGAACTGTTCCCCGATGTCTCGGGCTTAAGCCTCAACAGCTATAAGGGCCACGCCGAGCGTATCATTCGCACGGCGCGGGATGAGAAGCTGACCCTGCGCCAAGCCGCCTATCGGTTTGGGACCTGGCGGTCGGATTTTGTCGGCTCGCCCCTGACCATCGCCAACGAGATCGAACACTGGTTCTCAGGCTTCGCCGCCGACGGCTTCAATCTACGCGTCAGCAAATCGTCCGACTTCGCCCTGTTCCGCGAACAGGTCGTGCCGATCCTCCAAGCTCGCGGTCTGTTCCGGCGCGACTATGAACATACCACCCTGCGCGGACATCTGGGCCTGCCGGTTCCCGCCCACCGCCACGCTCGCCCGCTGGCTATCGCCGCGGAATAGGAGGCTCGATCCCATGCGTTATTTTCCCCGATCACGCCGCCGATGCCAATGAGGATCAGCGCCGCTGGGAGCTGACGCTGAACCACTGGGACCTGCCGATCCACGAGATCGATCCGCACCAGACGCCTGAGTAGCTCCACGCCGGAGTAGCTCCGCCGCGTTTCATAGCAGCCATGGTGGTCCCCCTCCCCACGCTTCGGCTGCGCGTAGGGGAGGGGAGAGGTCGCGCCGTCTTGGGCGGGTTAAGCCGCCTTGAAGGTTAGCGCCAGGCCGTCCATGCAATAGCGCAGGCCCGTCGGGGCCGGACCGTCATTGAACACATGGCCCAGGTGGCCGCCGCAACGACGGCAATGGACCTCGTCGCGCACCATGAAATCGCTGGTGTCGCGCGAGGTCTCCACCGCGTTCGCCAGCGGCCGAAAGAAGCTCGGCCAGCCCGTATGGCTGTCAAACTTGGTGTTGGCGTTAAAGAGCGGCAGGGCGCAGCCGGCGCAGGAGAAGATGCCGGCGCGGTGCTCGTTCAACAGGGGGCTGGTCCACGGCGGCTCCGTCCTTTGCTCGCGCAGGATTTGGAACTGAGCAGGCGTCAGGCGCTTGCGCCATTCCTCAGGCGTCAGCGACACCTCGAAATGCTGCGCCGCCACGGCGGGGCGACGTCCGAGCAGGCCGGCGCCGCCGATACAGGCCGCGCCGCCGGCCAAAAGTAGAGCTCTTCGATTCATGGACCTAAAGTCTCCAATCCCTCGCCTAGGAGATACGGGATTTGTGGGTCTGAAGTTACAGGCTCGGACTATTTTTTTTAAGGGCCGTCTTAGGGCTTCGGCTATGGTCGAGCTGTAATAAAGCTGTCGCTATGGCTGCGTAGGCAGGCGTACGGATGGGTGCGAATCGGGGGGCTTAGTGAACCCTCGGCCGCCTTCGCCGTTAGTAAGGATGGAGGCCTGACGATGCAAAGCGCCCTATCGTTTACCCGCCGGATGGCGTTGAACACCTATCGCGCGGCGCGCCGAATTTCACGACAGATTATCCGGCGTAGCCGGTACCGCCAGCTCGGCTGGATCTGAAGGCTGCCCAAGCGCCGCGTTAGACGGCGCGGGGAGGGGGAGACGCCGGCGATGCAGCGGATCGGCTTGGCCGAGGTCTCGGCCTGGGTGGGACGCGAGATTGGAGTGTCCGACTGGCTGCCGGTCGCTCAGGATCGGATCGACCGATTTGCTGAGGTGACCCAAGATCGCCAGTGGATTCATGTCGATGTCGACCGCGCCCAGCGAGACATGGGCGGACCCATCGCCCATGGCCTTTTGACCCTGTCGCTCCTGCCCGTTCTGACCGCCTCAGTGATGTACATTGACGGCGTGAGCCGCAGCTTGAACTACGGGTTCGACAAGGTGCGCTTTCTGAGCCCCGTACACGCCGGTGCGCGCATCCGGTCTCGCCACCTGATCAAGGCGGTCGAGCCAAAGGCGGGCGGTATCTGCGTGACGCAGACATGTACCGTAGAGATCGAGGGGGCGGACAAGCCAGCCTTGGTCTGCGATTGGCTCGGGGTGTTTTACGCCTGAGGGCGCACGCACCCCTGTCGCAGCAAACCGCCTTTTTGTCTGAGCGTTAGCCGCTATAAGCCCAGCGCACAGCGAGAACTGGCGAGGGAGCGTAGAATGGCTGTATCGAAAATCGCCATCGTCGGTGTGGGAAAAATCGTGCGGGATGAGCATGTTCCCGCCCTGGCCGCCAATCCGGCGTTCAAGCTTGCGGCGACCGCCAGCCCCCGTTCGACGTTGGAGGGTGTGGACAACTATACCTCGCTCGACGACCTGTTGGTGGCGCGACCCGACATTGAAGCGGTTGCGGTTTGCACGCCGCCCCAGGTGCGCCACGTGATCGCCCGCACCGCGCTTCTGGCCGGCAAGCACGTGCTGTTGGAAAAGCCGCCTGGCGCGACCGTGAGCGAGGTCGAAAACCTGCGAGCCTTGGCGGTCGACAAGGGGGTCTCGCTCTACGCCACCTGGCACTCCCGCCATGCCCCGGCGGTGGCGCAGGCCAAGGCCTGGGTCGAGGCCCATGTGATCGCCAAGGTCGAGATCGTCTGGCGCGAGGATGTGCGCCTTTGGCACCCGGGTCAGGCCTGGATCTGGGAGGCGGGCGGCCTTGGGGTGTTCGACCCCGGGATCAACGCCTTGTCCATCGCGACTCTGATCCTGCCGCCCTTTTTCATTACCGCCAGCGACCTGTCCTTTCCCGCCAACCGCCAAGCGCCTATCGCCGCCAAGCTCGAATTTAATTTGCAGGGCGCAGACGCGATGACGGCGGATTTCGATTGGCGACAGCAAGGCCCCCAGACCTGGGACATCCGCATCGAGGCCAAGGACGGCGCGCGCCTGCGCCTCTCCTTGGGCGGCGCCGAGCTGGAGATCGACGGGGCGCCGGTGGCGCAAACCGAAGCCAGGGAATATGGCGGTATCTATGACCGCTTCGCCGACCTGATCGCCACGAAGGCCCATGACGTCGATGTGCGGCCCCTGGTTCAGGTGGCGGACGCCTTTCTGCTCGGACAGCGTCTGACGGTGGAGCCCTTCCACGATTGATTGAACAGCTGTGGTTGCGCCCTATGTTCGGGTCGCCTGAAGGCAGGAGCTGAGCGCGATGATCGACCTCTATTACTGGACAACGCCCAATGGGCATAAGCTGACGATGTTTCTGGAGGAGACCGGACTCGCCTATCGGCTGATCCCGATCAATATCAGCAAGGGCGAGCAGTTCGCGCCCGAGTTTCTGGTCATCGCACCCAACAACCGCATTCCGGCCCTGGTCGATCATGAGCCGGCCGGCGGGGGCGAGCCCATCTCGCTGTTCGAATCCGGCGCCATGCTGCTCTATCTGGCCGACAAGACGGGGAAGCTCATTCCCGCCGACATCCGCGGCCGAGCCGACGTGCTGCAATGGCTGTTCTGGCAGATGGGCGGCCTTGGCCCCATGGCCGGCCAGAACCATCACTTCAGTCGCTATGCGCCGGAAAAGCTGCCCTACGCCATCGAGCGCTATGTGAAGGAGACCAACCGGCTCTACGGCGTGCTGAATAAGCGCCTGGCGGATCGCGAATTCGTCGCCGGCGACTATTCCATCGCCGACATGGCCAGCTATCCCTGGATCGTGCCCCATGAAGCCCAGGGCCAGAACCTGGACGATTTCCCCCACCTGAAGCGCTGGTTCGAGGCCATCAAGGCTCGCCCCGCCACCGAGCGCGCCTATGCCCTGGCGGCGACGATCAACGTCCAGCCCTCCGTCAGCGACGAGGAGTCCCGGCGCATCCTGTTCGGCCAGACGGCGAGGACGGCTTAGACGGGTGTGCGTGCTTCGGCTCGCGTCTCGAAGCACGCCCGCCCCTCTCTACATTCCATCCCCATACCCATGCACGCCCCCCCGCGGGTCCTCAACCCGCGCCCCGTCGGCCGACAGATAGGCCGGTCCGACAGGGACCTTGCCATGGCCGCCCGGGATGTCGAGCACGTACAGAGGCTGGCACAGGCCTGAGAGGTCGCCGCGCATCGCCTTCATCACCGCCTGTCCCTCCGTAATCGTGGGCCGCAGGTGCGCGGTGCCGGGGGCGAGGTCGGCGTGGTGCAGGTAGTAGGGCTTGATCCGTGTCTCTACGAAGGCGCGCATCAGGGCGCCGAGCGTCGCCGCGTCATCGTTGATCCCCCGCAGCAAGACGGTCTGGCCCAGCATGGGAAGGCCGGCGTCGATGATCCGTGCGCAGGCGGCGCGGGCCTCTTGTGTCATCTCGCGAGCGTGGTTGGCGTGGAGCGCGACATAGACGGCTTGGACGGGGCTTTTGAGCGCCGCCACAAGCTCTGGCGTGATGGCGCCGGGATCGACGACCGGAAGGCGCGTGTGAAAGCGCACCACCTTCACATGCTCGATTTTGGCCAGCCGCTGCATCACCTCCGCTAGGCGCCGCGGCGACAAGATCAGAGGGTCGCCGCCGGTGAGCACCACCTCCCAAATCTGCGGCGTCGTCGCGATATAGGCTAGAGCCGCCTCCAAGGCGTCTCCCGTCAGCCCGCCCTCGCCGCCGGGGCCGACCATCTCGCGGCGGAAGCAGAACCGGCAATAGACGGCGCAAGTGTGGGTGAGCTTCAGCAGCACCCGGTCCGGATAGCGGTGGACGACGCCGGCCACGGGGCTGTGGGCCTTGTCGCCGACGGGATCGGCGTCTTCGTGGGGCTGGCTATCGAGTTCGGCTGCGGTGGGTATGAATTGGCGCGCGATGGGATCGTTCGGATCAGCCGGGTCGATCAACGCCGCCATGGCGGGCGTGATGGCTACAGCATAGCGGGCGGCGACGCGCTCCAACGCGGGCAGGGCCTCAGGCGGGACCAGGCCGGCGTCGTGCAGGGCGCGGGGCGTGCGCAGGGTTTGCATCGTCATTGTGTATCTACGACCGGTGCCCAAAGCACCTGATCGATCCGGCTCGCGCCGGTCGCCAGCATCGCCAGCCGGTCGAAGCCGAGCGCCGCGCCGCTGGCTGCGGGCATCTCTTCCAAGGCGGCCAGCAGGTCCTCATCGAGAGGGTAGCGCTCGCCATAGAGGCGCGCCTTCTCGTCCATTTCGGCGACAAACCGGCGGCGTTGTTCGGCCGGATCGGTCAGCTCGCCAAAGGCGTTGGCGAGCTCGACGCCGCAGGCATAGAGCTCAAACCGTTCCGCCACCCGCGGATTGCTGGGCTTGGGTCGCGCCAGCGCCGCTTGGGCGATGGGGTACTCGCAAAGGATGGCCGCGCGCCCGATCCCAAGGTTGGGCTCGATCCGCTCCACCAGCACCCGGCTGAACACATCCTCCCACCCATCGTCGGCGGCGACCCTTATGCCCGCTTCAGACGCCGCCGCCGCCAGCGCCTCCCCGTCCGTCGCCCCGCTCTCCGATAGGCTGGCCAGGAGGTCGATGCCGGCGAAACGGGCGAAGGCGTCCGCGACCGTCACCCGCTCCGGCGCGGCGAAGGGATCGGCGGTCTTGCCGCGGAAACTGAACTGGTTGGCCCCCGCTTCCCGCGCCGCAAGCGACAGCAGGGCTGCGCAGTCGTCCATCAGCGTCTCATAGGGCTGATCGGCGCGATACCATTCCAGCAAGGTGAACTCAGGGCTGTGCAGCGGGCCGCGCTCGCGATTGCGCCATACCCGCGCAAACTCGAAAATCTGGGTCTCGCCTGCGGCCAGCAGCTTCTTGCAGGCGAATTCCGGAGAGGTGCGGAGGTAGAGCTGAGCCGCTACCGAGCCGTCGGTCCGGCGGGCCTCTGTGGCGAAGGCGTGCAGGTGGGTTTCGTTGCCGGGCGAGGCCTGGAGGGCTGCGGTCTCGACCTCGATAAAGGCTTCCGCGTCGAACCAGGCGCGCATCGCCGCCATGATGCGGTTGCGCGCCAGCAGAAACGGCCGGCGGTCTTGATGGACATCTGGGCGACGCCAGGCCGATTGAAGTGCGGTGGACACAGGTAAAAGCTTCGAGGGGGCTGAGGGGAGGGGGTGGCGTCTTGGCGACACTCTGTATAGGTAAGCCGCTATAGGGGCGCCAGGCTTCGGCGTCATAGACAAAACGCGCGGCGGACCAGCGACTGCGCGGGACTTTAAGGAACACTCTTCGTGAAGGTACAGGCCAGCTCGCTCAGGAAAGGCAACGCCCTCGACATCGACGGCAAGCTCTATGTGATCTTGAGCGTCGAAAACATCCACCCCGGCAAGGGCACGCCCGTCACCCAGATGGACATGCGCCGCATCTCCGACGGCGTGAAGGTGTCGGAGCGCTATCGCACCACCGAGACGGTGGAGCGGGCCTTCGTGGACGAGCGCGACTACACCTTCCTGTATCAGGACGGCGACGGCTTCCACTTCATGAACCCGGTCAACTTCGATCAGCTGACCGCCACCGCCGACATCATCGGCGACGCGGCCGCCTATCTGCAAGACAACATGGTCGTGACGCTCTCGGTGCATAACGACAACGCCATCGCCATTTCGCTGCCGGCGCGGGTGACGCTGGAGATCGTGGAGACCGAGCCGGCGGTGAAGAACCAGACCGCCTCGTCGTCCTACAAGCCCGCCATCCTCTCCAATGGCGTCCGCACCATGGTGCCGCCCTATATCGCGGCGGGCACCCGCGTCGTGATCATGACTGAAGACGGCTCCTATGTGGAGCGGGCGAAGGACTGAGGCTCGGGCTGTGCGTGGTTCGAGACGCGAGCTAAGCTCGCTCTTCACCATGACGAAGTTTAAGGCAATCAATAATATTGATCATCATGAGGAGCCCCGGAGGGGCGTCTTGAAGGACCCAGGACGATCCAACATGCGATTGATGAACCAGGGTGTGTTGGGCGCGCTCCCGTTGGCGCTCTTCACATTCGGGATCGCAGTAGCGGGGCCAGTTCCAGCTGCGAGCACCCCTGGCCAACCCGACGCCGTTCGCCAGGACCTCGGCAAGCAAGTGGTGACGGCCATGCATCCCGACCAACGCTTGATGTTAATGTTGGCGATCAAACTCAATCCCGTCGCTGTGGGTTTGGATCTCACGACGGCGAACACCGAGCCTTCCAAGGTCAAGGCGTACAGAGAGGCGCAGCAGGACATTATGAAGGCCGCCGTGCCCTCTCTTGAGGGCATACTTGCTCAAATGTACGCGCAACAACTTACCGAAGACCAATTGAATGGCGTGTTGGCGTTCTACCGCTCGCCCACCGGTCAAGCTTTTGTCGCGGTGAGTGATCGCGTTCCGATGACTTTGGAAATAGCCGGTGACTTCGCCTGGAGAGTCTTCGCCGTCGCGACATTGGAGGATTATTGCAAGCGCATCGCATGCACGGACAAAGAACTTAAGGTGCTGGACGACCTTAAGGGCCCTCTGCAAGGGCGCGGGCAGCAATCCGTTTTCCCCGCGCCTAGAGCGCGTTGAACAGTGGGAACCGGTTTTCGCAACGCGCTCTAAGCTTTTGAAGATAGAGCATGATACGCGTATCATGCTCTCTAGCGCCGCGCCGGCGCCGAGGCGGGTCCCGGCCACGCTCAGCAGCGGCGCCGGCGATACGCTCATATGAGTATAATGGCATAGTGAACTAATTGAGACGTCTCTTTATTACCAAATTCTGAATTTGTAGGTTGTGCAGCATTCGCGGTAAAATTCTTGCATTTGTCTATAATAGTAACCTGTTAGAACATCAAATAGCAAATGTGAAAGATCTTTTGATACGCAATGACAAAGAATGATTCGAGATAAAAGTGCTCTTTCGCTCGGTAATTTGTAGTTATTAGTGATAATATCATTGAGCGGGTGTTCAGGAAAGAGACCCGCCTCCAGTTCATATTGATTTAAACGCCCCATTTTGTAAAATTGAAAAATAATATCCAAAAATAATATATATTTTTCATTTGAAATATTGTTCATCAGCATCATGGCGATTATTTTTTCGGAGTGCGTGGCCCTCATGTCATAAATTAAATCTAAACAAGCTGGCATAATTTTGTCCTTTTGAGTCGCCAGTTTGATAAATTTAGGTGTGAACGCGTAGTCTACATATCTTATGACTTCAGAGTCGTCTCCTATAATATCATCAATTTCTGATTTAAATTGCTGCGGAGTTTGGCTATGAGCTTGATTAAAAATCATAAACAGAAAGGCAAAAGCAACTAATAAAGTTCTCATTTACAATTCACCATCAATTATTAATTTCCAATATAGCGCCTGAATACTGTAGGGCTGCCCTCTTCTACGCCGGGGTGTCCAAGATGGGGTGTTGCAGGAATTATCTCTATGGCGCCTCCGGGCAATTTTCGATTGCGGTCTCCAGTGCCAATAAACGTTAATTTTCCATTATGGTAAGGGCCCACGATCATGACATGCCCGTCAGCATCTCTATAATGAAGTTTCTGGGCCACAACGTCGCCAGGTTGAGGTTTTTCGTGAGCGGAAAGAACAAACCATCCTGGAATATGGTAGTCAGGATCGGCCCACTGCTTAGGAAGCGGCGGGTATTTGTGGAATATCCCATTTGGCGCGCCCGGACTTGCTCCGGCGCGCATCAACATGTCATACACAAAAAGATTACATTTGTTGCTGCGCGGCCCAAAGTGGCCATTCGCAACAGCATCTGACCATTTGATCGAGTTCACGTTTTCCAACGCGTTTTGGACAATTTTTGCTCTGACGGCGCCAAGAGCGTCGATGCGGATATCGGCGGATGAGCGGCGTCCGTTCCGTTTTCATAATAAACGCCATTGTTCAGGACGGCGCAGTCCGAGCCTGTTCTCGGCGCTGCGATGTCGGACCGCGCATTAGAAGCGCCGGCTGTCGGATTGCCGACGGTCGCCGAAAACGGCTGAGCCGCAGGCGCGGTGTTTTCGGCAAGCCTCTGTTGAGGTCCTGACGAGGCTCCCCTAGTGCGCGCCGCTCCTCCGCTCGTCGTTCCCGAATCTTCGCCGCCCCCTTGCGAACCCGCCGGGGCGAACCGGCCGCCGGCGCTGTCTTGGCTGCCCTGCGGCCAGCGAGGATGTAGGCTTGCGTCCCAGTCGCGCTTTAGGAGGTTGCTGGCGTCCAGCCGACGGGCGAGGTCGATCAGGGCCTCGACATCGCCCTCCGACTTCTCAGGCTTCGGTGGGTCGGGGAGGCGCAGATGCAGGGCGACCAGTTGGGCATGGGCGAGGTCGCCGAGCCCCAGCGCTTTGGCGATCGCCTCCAGCCCATTGGTCTTGGGCTCGATATCGATGGGCAGTCCATAGCAGCGGCTGAGATCGCGATTGAGTTCGGTCACGGGGCGCGGACGCCAGCGTTGCTCCTCGTCCAAGTCTGACGACCGCTCCAGCAACGCGACCTCACCTACCGATAGGCCCTCGGCATCGCAAAACACGCCTTCTCCAGGCCGGCGCCCCAAGCGAAAGATGGTTTGAAACTCCGGCATTTGCATCCCTTTCAACGGGTGTGATCATTATGTGTTCATGGTATGTTCTTGTCAAGGTCTAGCACGATTTATGGTGGCGCGTTCCTGGAGCAGTCGCGAGAGCGTCGCTCCTATATAACTCCGCCTACCAAAGCGTCCGCGGCATCCTAAACGGCAGTACGGCCTGGACGAGGGGCAGGCGGAACCGCTTCAACGAAAGGCTCTCGTGCATGATTGCGGCCGGCTCGCCGCCATAGCGGCCTTCGAGCAGGGAGCGGGCGTAGAAGGGGGCGTCTTCTAGGGTTTTCAGCACCTGGGGCGGGGCGTCGGGTTCGCCTCGGGTGGTGCGGGGTAGGCGCCAGCCGGTGGTGGGCAGGCGGTGGTGGGGCGGGGCTCCCATCCGTTCGACCTGACCGGATTTGTCGATCCGCAGCGCCAGGCCGGCCTCATCGGGCGCTTCGCCCGCCGCACGCTGCGCATTTCGGCGGCGGGTTACGTCGTAGAAGATCAGCGAGTCTTGCGCGCGATGGACCCTAGACCAGTCCCACACGTCGAACCCGTCTTCCAGAGGCTCAAGGCCGCAATTGGTGTCGAAATAGCCTTCGCCGCGCCAGGTGCAGGCAGGGTGGTCAAGCGTTACCTCCACGCTCGCGCGGGGGGCTATGGGGCGCCACATATGGCTGCCCCGCGCCGCCAGCTCGTAAGAGTCGCCGGTCAGGGCGTGGGGATGCAGGCGCACCGTCCCCTTGAGGCGCGACGGGATGGGGCAGGTTGTTTCGTCGAAGCTGAGGGTCAAGGCTTGGCCGTCCCAGGCCATCTGGCTCGGCCCGATGACGATGGCGTCGTCGCTCTGATGCAGGGCCGATGCGCGCCGTTCGGTCATGGCCCAGCGATGGCCCGTGGCGCCGTAGAGGGCGACGTTGAAGGCGCAGTGATCTTGCGGCCGTCTATGCCCCGACCAGGCGTAATAGGGAGAAAAGACGCTGCCGATAAAGGCGATGACGGTCAGGCCGAATTGCCCATCATCGCTGAGCGCATCGACGTACCACCAACTGTAGCCCCGCGGTGGAACGAGCGTACTGAAGCGAGGTCGCTCAGCAGCGCACTCGCCGCCAACCGCCCGGATAGGGCCGCCATCGGCACGCCCGCCCCAGGATGGGCCCCGCCCCCGGCCTGATACAGGCCAGGCGTCTGCGTTCTCGCGTCCGGACGGGCGAAGGCCGCGTTCCAGCCGTGGGTCGCCTGGCCATAAAGGGCGCCCCCCGTCGCGGGATAGAGGGCGTTGAACATAGCCGGCGTCGTCCGGATCTCCGACCCGTCCGTCCGATCCACCGCCAAGCCGCAAGCCTGAAGGAACTGGAACACCTGGGTTTCGCATCGCGCTAACTCCTGGTCCGTCAGGGCGGCGGACTCGTCTTGGGCCGAAGGGTTTTTTGGGGGGGCATGGGCGGGGGCGTTGACCAGCACCAGGAGCCGCTCAGGTCCCTGACGCTTAGGCCCCTCAAAGTCGGGACCGGGGTCGCCGCGATCTTGGGCGCAGACATAGATCGTCGGCGCGCTTGGCAGCCGGTTGCGCTTGAACACGTCGTCGAATTCGGCGGTGTAGTCGTTTGAGAAGAAGACGTTGTGGCGGGCCAGGGGAAAGCCCTGGGTCTTCGCCCGCAGCGCCCAGGTGACCGCCGACAGGGAGCGTTTGACCGGCAGAGGCCGCGCAGACGCGACAGCCTCGCCCAGGGCGCCGCTGGTGAGCGCATGGGCGTCGGCGTTGGTCACCACCTTGTCGGCGGCTAACCGTTCGCCATCGGCCAATACGACGCCGCAGGCGCGTCCCCTTTCGACCTCGATCTTCGCCACATGGGCGCCGTAGCGAAACACGACGCCCAGCGACGTCGCCAGAGCGGCCAAGGCGTCGGCCAGCCGATGCATGCCGCCGTCCACTGTCCAAACGCCGGCCTGCTCCACATGGGCGATCAGCATCAGGGTGGCCGGCGCCTGAAACGGCGAGGAGCCGCAGTAGGTGGCGTAGCGGCCAAACAGTTGGCGCAGGCGGGGGTCTTTGAAATGGTCGCCGAGCGCGCCCCATAGAGTCTCGTAGGGGCGGATCGCCATCAGCTCCCCCAGGCGATGCAGGCCGACCCGCCCCGCCAGCGTGATCGGGCCGCCCTTGGGCACGGTGAGGAAGGTGTCTTTGAGCGTGCGATAGATGCGCTCCGCCTCGGCGCAGAAGGCCCGGTAGCCCGCCGCTTCGCGGGCGCCGGCCAGATCCCCGATGGCCTCGGCGGAGCGATCCTGATCGGCGAACAGATCCAGCCGCTCTGTCGCGCTCCAGGCATGGCGCGCCAGGACATCCAGGGGCTTTAGGGTGAGGTAGTCGCTCAGCTGCGCGCCGGCCTGTTCGAACAGGGCCTCGAACACCCAGCGCATGGTCAGCACGGTCGGGCCGGCGTCGACGGGCGCGCCATCGGCGAACACCTCGCGCATCTTGCCGCCAGGGCTTGAGGCGCGCTCCACCACCGTGACCGCGCAGCCGCCAAGGGCCAGCTCTATGGCGCAAGCCAGACCGCCGACGCCCGCGCCTACAATGACGACTTCGTGTCTCGCCAACGGCCTATCACCCATTGTCCATTGAAATGGACACTAGCATATGTCTAGATAAAGGGACACAGCTGTTGGGCGTTTTCCGACGGCGCACATGACCTAAGGCTGGGGGATTTTCGTGACCCGCATGACGCCCAACCTGACGGCTCCAACCATCCGAATCGAAGCGGCGCTCGACGCCGCAATCACCCGCGCCTCAACCGCCGAAGCGCCGCCCCAACTGGCCAACGCGCTCCGATACGCCGTGTTTCCGGGTGGGGCGCGGGTTCGGCCTAAGTTGTGTCTGGCCGTAGCCCAGGCCTGCGGCGACGATCAGCCGGCGATCACCGAAGCGGCGGCGGCGGCGATTGAGTTCCTGCACTGCGCCTCGCTGGTGCATGACGACCTGCCCTGTTTCGACGACGCGGATACGCGGCGCGGGCGC
>Ga0116229_10007453_pt1 | contig 17299 bp, 13 predicted proteins | sample S1TSphgellanicum_3_FD_87313 | JGI IMG/M metagenome (GOLD analysis project Ga0116229, IMG submission 87313) | Host-associated microbial communities from peat moss isolated from Minnesota, USA - S1T2_Fc - Sphagnum magellanicum MG | ecosystem: Host-associated > Plants > Peat moss > Unclassified... | reverse complement strand
TAACCACATTTTAAGAAAAAGATGAGAATTGTTTTTTGGAGGGGGGGGTTGGTTAAAGGAGGGGTAACTTGTTTTGGGAACTTGTTGGTTGTTTTTAACCTTTTTTTTTTTGGGGGGGGGGGGGTAAAATGTAATTAGACAATATGGACCAATTTTCATATTTTCATTGCTACAATTTGAAACTTTAGAATTATATCTCTCAGTGTTTGGTTTTTTTAAGGAATTTTGTATGTAGTGAAAGTGGCAAACTTCTGGAGGAAGTTGTAGAAAAAGTGAGGGATCATCCCAATGAAGGTTAACCTAAATCTGACAATAAAATAGTTATAAAGTATAAATCTTTAATCATCCTTCTATATTTTTTGCTACACACTGAAAACCAAAAACTAGAAATCTGGAATGTTTTACTCTTTTTTTTTCCCTTTCATTTCTGGTGATTGAAACCCTTCAAAATCACTTCATTTTCAATTTTTTAAATTTTACTTCATGGCAAAATTTCATCAATGAAAAAAAGGGCTGATACATCTATATGGATTACAAATTTTCATACCAAAGTTTTGAACCATGTCATATCAATCCTCCAATAATAGTGTATTATGGAATGTGCCACGTATAGGTCATTGTGCCCGATAAGGTGTAAGATCCATCCCATTCACCATTATATCCTTCCTAGGCATATTTTTCTCTCCTCTTTTGAGTAACATATTTAATCTACCCTCCAAAACACACTAGGAATTTTATTCAAGTGCTTTATGGATGTTCTTTTGGGTCCTTGGCACCTTCTTTCGGATGTATCTCCAAGTAAAAATGTCAATCCAACTCATAGACCGTGTGTGCATGGGACTATCATATTAACTTGATAGATTTGACAAACGAATGACAAATAATTAATTTAATTTTAGTTTCCTAGTTCAGCGGTTGAGTTTTTTTTATTTTGAAAATTTTAATATTAGAGAATAAATTTATTGTAAGATATCTTTGCTTCAAACAAATTTGAACTCTTTTAGTCGTCAGGTGGACCTTTATTTAATATCCTCCCTTAAAAAATGACTAAAAAGAATCAAGCGTTTACGTCTTAAACAACTTTTTCAAAATTTTAACAGATTAAAAAAAAATTTAGAAAAAAAATTAGCAGATTAAAAAATAATTCCTTTTTTGTTGAAGCAACAAGTGAATGAATACATGAATGTAGAGCAAAAATGGCAGCTGCTGACATCAAACATTAGATAGAGGGGGATAATGTAGTGGACTCAACATGAACTTGTTATGTGCTTTCATGCCATTCTGGATGCTAGTAGACACAACTTTCTTTCTTTTATGGAAGGTTTTCTTTGAACTGGCACACTAGATTATGGAAGCCAAGATTGCCACTGCTTCTTCCATGATGATGTATGTATGTGTCTTAAGTTGATAGTTGTCCTAGCAAGTTAGGTATTATTTCTGCCAGAGCTCGTAAACCAATTGCTTTGATAGAAACTCTAAAAAATGAGAATTAATGACAATAATATGAACACGCTATGTGATGAAGCTATAACTATTCAGAGCTGCTTCCAATGGAGCGCAAGCAGTGTTTTTCTAATGCGATTTTGTGATGTAGCCAAAGTGGTGATCATTGATAGGAATGTTTAGCCCTTCCTAAGAACACGCTACCTGTCTGTTGGCCAGGTGCGTACTACTACATGCATACCGTGGGAGAAATACTTACTCCTGATCTAGTAGAATCAAAGATCCCATGTTTCTATGTGGAAGATTGGCAAGTATATAACACCTTTCTTGTTCCTCACATCCGCACTCACAAACATGAAAATGTGGACAGTATATTCAGTAAGAGATCTTCTTTTGGGTTGCATGTCTGGCTGGGCCTATATCATGAAAACAAGGGAGGCCCCTTCACTCCATGAAGCGATTTCTCATTGGTTAGACTCCCTTGCTAGCCAAGGAAGAAGAGAGTAACATAGCTACTTCATGCCCCTTCTTCATGACTCCTCCATTGTGTCTCTTGTGATGTAACTAGATGATGCTCATTCTCAGGTTCAGTCTACTTACAAGCACATTAGTGGGTTGGGTTGAGTTGAGTTTAAAAGGGAAAAGAATGTTGAATTACAGAGCCACAGACCTCTCTGGAACAAATACTTCAGCTCAAGGATTGGAAAGTTTCATTAATGCTGCAAGTGAGGACTTCAACAAGAAGACTCCTCAGGACCGAGCATCACTAAGACCTAAGACACACCAAGGGCAGCAAGGGAGATGACATGATGTTGTTGACTAGGTCTTTTGCTCTCCCTTATGTTTTTAGGGTTTAGGGTTTAGGGTTTACCAACCTCTATCAAACTCATGATCAAGTTGTGGTGTCAAGTACTGGGATACATTTCCAAGCGAGATTGTAATGGATCCCACTTCAATGGATGTTGTTGTTAGTTGCACTCACAAATTCCAATGTTATTAAATTAAGAGTACGCACATTTGTGTTTGACAATGAGCCCAATTTAGGGATGAAAACTTTGCTACTATTTGATTTTGGGGGTGTTTTGGCCACCATAAAAAAGACATCCTCCTCAATTGATTGTGGTGGAAGGAGAACTCAACTTGTGGTTTCCTACAACATGTACCTAAAATAAAATTGAACTCATTGAAACTTGAATGATTGGTAAACCAAACCCTCATGTCACCATGGTGGTTAGCTCGGGTGCTTTTTTTTTTCTACCTACCTACTCACAACCCACTTCTGGGTTGTTAGTAAGTAGGTAGTAAAAACAGCCCTTCTCTATGTATAAACTATCTCCTTACCTAGCAATTACTTATTTTCCTACCTATCTACCTATATATGAGACCTATTTCCTACATAATTAGTTACCAAGGTGAAACCAAATATTAACTCAGTTGAGATTCATCCACAACTAAGTAATAAACAGGCATCCAATGGATGGTGAGCTGGTGGGTGCTGGGTTCACTTTGGCCCTGGTTGCCCTTCCTTTTCCCCAAGGACTCGGAAGTCCATGAGGCTTCACATTTTGGATGATTGTATATTACCAAAGTACATTTTCAGCTTTGGTAGTAATTAATTGATTCTTGGAAATGCCAAATTACCTAGAAATTATTTGTTTGAAATGTTGAAAATTAAAGAAATTACAAGGAAGGGCAAAATACCCAAAAATGGTGGAAACCCAAGAGCCAAATCCACTATTGCAAAGAATGTATCCAATAATTGACAACATTATGGTTTGTATATCTAAAAGATTGAGGGATCTCCTGGCTAATTCCTCGTAAATTTAGAAATTTCCAAATTAAATATCCGGTTGGTATAAATATCTTGACTAGGTATTGAAATAACACTCACTAGTAGCATTACTTGGGATTTTTGAAGTTTGATACCAACTAATATTAAAATTGGTTTGGTATTTCATGATGACATTTTACCTTTGTTGAAATGATGCATCACATTTGAATTTCTCTTGTGATTCAAGGAGGAAGAAAATCGAGAAATTATTATTATTATTATTATTATTATTATTATTTTAAACAACGAACTTCTTGTGTTTTAGTCTCAATTTTCAAGTGTACAAGTAACAAAGTTCAATATTGAATGTCATCCTACAACAAGCTTTTAAACTGCAAATAAAACAATTACTCTCTAGACTTGCCACTTTGCTTACCCATTGAATAGCCAAAAGCCATAAGAAAATATGGAACATTTGTTTTTGAGGCCGTAAGTTCTTTATTGATGTTCCAATGTTGGGAACACAAGCTTAAAACATTTGGTTTTCCTTATAAGTTATTTTCAAAGGTGACTTTCATGGTTTATATTTCAGTTTTTTAATTAATAATTTAAGTTATGAATTCCCAAAGTTTAAAAGCTTGATTATAAAATGGGTCCATTGCAACTAAGAAATTTTTTTTGTAGTAATTCTCGTTTTTTTTATTCCAATTTTAACATTTAATGCCATATTGGGGGGGTGTGGGGGGGTGGAGGGGGTTCATTTTTTTATTACTTCAAAACTACATGGTAAAGATAGAAGGCTCAAAATATCAAAATTTGGGTAAAAACTAATATTGTGTTTATTCTAAACTTTCAAATATAATAAATATGAAACATGCAATAATAATATGTATTTTTAATTAGGAAGAAAACATATATGTATAAAATATTTATAAGAGGTATTGTTGTTAATATGTTCAAATAATGGAGAAGGTGTAATTTACACTTACAATTTATGATAAAGGAGGCATCATTAGTGAGGTGGTATTTCCTTGATTAAGATAAAAAGTTGATGAAGGCTTATATGTATTCATTAAAAATGGTCCACTTACTTTGGTTATAATGCACACACTATTTTACTTTGATTTATTATTTTTTTAATTTTTTTTTTGTTATATTTTTTCACATAGAAACAAATCAAATGTTTGTTGTTTATAATGACTTTGTGGGTGCTAAATATGGTCTTCATCTTCTAAAATGTGATTTTGTATTGAAATGTTTGATGATACATTTCTAAAATTCAATTTGAACATTTTATGCATGATGATTTTTTTACGCACCCCCAAATTCCTTGAAAGATTCAAATGCGATTTTGAATCTGAAAGTGGAAATAACAATAGAAAAAGTTGGGTATGTTCCCTAATTTACAACATTTTGAGGGTGAGAGGGTGTGCTGGAGCTTCGGGATGAGGATTAAGATGAATGACAAGTGGGTCAATTATTCATATGGACTTGCATAAATGAAACAATAAGTTGGTTAGTGTGTAATTGAAACACTTTTGGTGCATGGACAAACCATAAGCATACATGGATTCATAAGACACATCATGGCCCAAACTTGGGAGAAACCACCACCTTCCCCCTTATATTATTTTCTATGACTAACCACAGGGATTGACCTAAATGTCATTTTTCCTAGGACTCCAAAGTTGGGAGTCTCAAATTTTTTGAAATAAAGACTTCCACCACTTTAGATGCCTTTTTGTTCAAACCTCTGATTGAAATGAGGTTTTAAAAAGTTATAGCCTTTATCAAATGCTTTCTAACGATATGTGGCACGCCTTCTACACACACCTAATTTGGGGCGACTCCTGATTATAATGTTTGGGTTTTAAATTGACACTTTGATTCACAACCCTTCTTTTGGCCATAACTTGTGTTATAAATATTCAAATGGATCACGTGAGTTCATTTAAGACATTTACGTCTCAAGAAAATTCCAATGGTATATGAAACTATTCAATCCAATGAGTTTTGACCCTTTAAATTGTTTTCTAAATATTTGGAAATCCCTTGGGTTTCCAACTCCCAAAATGGGAGCCCGCTTGGGAATGTGTGGGTTCATTCCTTCATTCTCCCACACACTCTGGGGAGTGTGAACGTGACGTTCGGGTCACACATTTGGCCTTCACCTTTCTATGCCCTTTGCCTTGGTTGCAAGTCTAAAGTTAAAGCCATGACATGTTTAATCGTTCACAATCATATTCATTTATCGTTTTTCATGTTTTTAACTAAAATTAAAAATTCACACAAATATATGGTGCCAAAATGCAATGCAAACATAAAATTTAAATTAAATTTAAGGTGGTTCAAATACATGAATATTAAAATTTTAGATAATTATATGGTGATAAAATTTTAATTTTCCTCAAATACTACTACCCCCCAAAAAATACCTTCTTTTCCATTTTATATAATTAATAATTTTTTGAACAAAAATGGGAATATGCATGAAATGTGTTTTTAAAATATGAGAAGCCAATGAAAGATTAATTAGCCAATAATTAATTTTTAATTTTTACAATGGGCTACATCCTTTTAAATAAATTTTTCCATGTTGAAGGGGTGAATTATTCCTAAGACATGGACATCACAAGGAAAAATGTTTTATTTGGGAATTTTTTATATTGATGTTGAATCCTTCAAACAAAATTGTTATGCACATGATCACACTCATTCAATAAACCTATAACAAGTTTGGCATTTAACTCAATCAACATTATAGTCATATGCTTATGAATTTGGCTTGACCTTTTGAGGTTAAATACATATGTCATGGTGAAATTATATGCAAAAAATATATAAATATTGTTCAAGTTATACCCAAAAAAAAAAAAAAAAAAAAAAAAACTAAAACCTATATGCACATAACGTAACCTATGCATATATTAATAAGCCATTAAGCCCACAAAATACATAAATATAATATTGCAATTTTTTCAATCGGGGCCAAATATGTTGTGAAAGTATTTAGTTTAAAATTAACAATATAACAATTGTCACAGTTGGTGGGTTAGACTTGATTATTTATAGAAAATGGCACCTTGAAAGGTGAAATGTAACTAACCCATTTTTCACATCCTTTTGCATTGTTTCATGCCAAGATGATGATCCTTTAATATTATTTGGTGTTATTATTGTTGCATGGTTCACAAACATTGGATTTTTAATTCTTGAGTTAATTTATTTTCTAAAATCCAAGTAGGTAGACATGATGAACTTATGATTTGTTTTCAATATATTACATGATCTTTATTAAAGAAAAGACAAAATTTATACCATGTAACATTGTTTATTTAATGCCAAGGGAATTATCATTGGTTGTTGTATAATGAATTAGAGTTTTTTTGAAAATGCTTGTTGAATTTGACAACAATTTGTTACACATGCAACCATGGAATATGGATTATTTGTTGGAAGATGTTCCATGTGCAAATTTGCTTTGTAGGTAAAGAGGGATATCAATGTGGCCTTTGGGTTCATAACTTAATGTTGCATGAGATACTTGTAAAATTATTTACCCTTCTAATTCACATTTTTAGACTTTCACTATGTCAAATCTTGTCCATTCTAGGCCATATGTTTGTGACTACCATGCAAGTACTATTATTTGTGACTAAACTTAAAATAGTCCCCCGTGACACATGAATAACAAGTGCTTTTAGTTGCATGTGCAACTATAGTAGGGTACCAACCAACATTGTAATTGTGAATGCGATTACATTTTGTGCATGTGATACAAATTGGATGAGAATAGGATAAAAATCAGATATTGTTAGCTACATTTAATGACATCCTTAATGGATGATGACTTAGTTGTTTTTGTGATTTGTAATATGTGTTAACAATTACACATAATTAACTAAACCAAATATGGTGTCCTATTCAATTAGTATTGCAATTACAAATTCAAGTTAGAACCTAATAAATAGGTAGTAAGTAGATTGTATGTGAAATGTAGCCTATAGGTAGGGTGGGGTTGGGAACAACCTATAGGTACTAGGTGATAATTAGGTAGTAACTATTAAATTATTCTCTAATGAGTTTAAGTAGGCCCAAGGTAGGTTTAGGTATTCCCTATGTAGCCTTTAGGTAGGCCTAAATAATCTTTAAGTAGCCCCTAAGTAAGCATATGTAACCTTTATATGGCTTAGGTAGCCCTTAAATAGGCTCAAGTAAGTTTGGGGTTGGTGATAAATATGTAGTTAAATAGGTACATAATATGTGGTATGTAGATAAGTACATAGTTAAATAGGTAGGTAAGTAAAAATGTAAGTGTAAATATTTTTATAATAATAAGTTGACCAAAAAATTCTTTTATGAAGGGTTTGGTGCATTGATTAAGGACCTGGTCTTCTAACAAGGAGATGAAGGTTCAATTTCTTACTCTTGCAACCTATATTTCACATATTTAAAAGGTTAAGCTTGCTTATCCTAGTTAGGGTTGCATGCTTACTTATTATTAAGTTACATGATATAATATGGGTAAGTGTGCATGTTAGAATTAGTTGCAAAAGTAATCTCCCAACTAGTCTCACAACTAGTTGCAAATTCCCACTCCATGTGCCAATGATGGATGAATTGGTAGTTGTAGTTCAAGATGCAATCGTGGAGGCAACTAGGGTGACATAGCATTGCAATGCCATGTTGTCTACAACTTGTCCATGATGACAAGGGAATTTTTAGTTGCACTTTCAATTGTGATTTAACAAACAATCACAAGCCCAATAAGGAATTGGCCATTTTTCACATAGTGTTCATTCATCATTTGATTCATCTTTTCCTCAAGTTTTTGGGGTGTCTTTTATGTTTAAAGATTCTTGATAACATGAACATGGCATTTAACCTATGAACAAGCATTTCTTCTAATATTATTTGGATTCATAATGACTAATTATTATCATAACTAATTTGACATCCACATTTTTATTTCTCGGATCATCTTACACACAAGGGTTCACTACCTTAGAGGTGACATGTGTAAATGAAAGGAGTTAAAAAGACTAACAACCAATAGATTAGTTCCTCCCTTTATCAATTGTATGCCCTTGGACATTAGCTCAAATAAATGGATGTTCTTTCACATGATTGCATCAATGTAACATAACTTGATGTATGAAATGGCCAAACATCATCCTCTTCCATCTCGATCCCCTTTATTTGCCAATTTGTTTTGTTACACTTCAAAGGATGCAAGCATCTTCCATTTTAGGTCAAATGGTAGCAATGGGTTTAACCACCTTTTGTCTTGCCCCTTGGGGACCAAACCCACCTCCCCTTCCTAGTATTGACTTGTTTCAAGCAATTGGTAGTTGAGTAAGGATCTCCATTGTTAATCCCAAGTTTAGAGTTTAGTTCTAACTTGGAGCAATTGAACTTTACAACGATGAAGATTCTCATGCTTTTGAGACATAGTGATAGATGAAGATCCATCTCTCTTCATCCAAGAGCAATGCCAAAAGAAGATCATGTCTTTTCACAAATGGTCATTCCTTCTTCTTCGTAAGGAAAGTCCAGAATCTTATTATGCCTTGGTAGCATTTATAGTGCTTTGAATCTCTAACAAGTTCAAAAACCAAATTGACCAGGTTTTTGGTCTCATCTTCTAAGCCCAGATCTCTGATGGCAGCCTTTTGCCCAGAGATCAAGCTTTTTCTTGAAGTGATCCTTTACCATTGATGGAGAAAAGGAGTATCAATTTTACAGCTCACATGCAAATCTGGGTGTTGATTGCTCACAGGTGTCTGACACTAGAAAGATTGCTCTTCCAGATTTGTTCGTACCAAGAGAAAAAACATACATTGAATATACTAAACCCTAAGCCTAAGCCTAAACCCTAAGTGTATATAAGTATATATGCTAAGTCCAGGACAATTCAACACCACTGCAATAACTCTAAAGATGATAAAGCCGGGCTTTACTTGAAAAAATGTACTTAGTATCCTAAACCGGAAACCTTAAAGCCCTAAACCCTAAAACCCTTGTGTATTTATGCAAATTCCCCAGGACAATTCACCACCCAGGCTTTACTTGCCAGCATGACTCCATTAACAGCTCAAAGACTACTCCACTCTTGAACTATGAGCATTGTCCAATGTCAAATTAACACAAATTTCTGCAGAATAATTGGAATAAACAGCAGTCATCATCCACTTTACAAATGCTCACCAACAATTCTTAAGGCATTAAGGACTGTTTCATGTTTGAACTGCTCAAATAGCCATCATCGGACATTTTCTATGATTCTATGGCAGGGTAGAAAGTGCACCAGAAAAACTCAGAGAAGGTTCTCTTTCCAACACCCATTTATGTAGTTAAAAAGAACAAGAAAAAATAGTCTGCAGATATGAACCCACAATATTGTAGAGAGCCTCTTTTTGGAACTACATAAGACCTAGAGTCGGTCTCTACTCTAGTTCCTAAAAAACAGCTATTGCCTCCTCATGACTTTTCAAAAGGCAACTAGTATAACAAGAATTCCTCACAAAGTGTCGAACCATCACCTTTATCAAGAGTAGAGCTGCCATGACTACCAACTGGCTTCATTGGCTCCTGATGTTGGGTGTCATCTGTATCCTGAGTTTCTGTCACATTTCCAGAAGCAACAAGCAAGACTCCATCATGATGTTGGTTAGTACTCAAGAGATTAGCAAATAAAAGAAGTACATAGTATCCCCATTCAAGCTGCAACAAGTTGCAAACTCGTGCAGTAAACTTTGTTTCATTTTAACTTGTAGTCCTTGTTCAAGTAATATTGTTCAAGTAATATCTAAGCCACAAGACGTAGATGGGCATAAATCCTATAAACCTCAACTCGAATGTCAGGAAAGAACACCATGTGATCAAACAACCATAGGCCATCCAACAAAAGAAATACAAATGTGGTGATCTATGAATTAGCTACAAAAAGCTACAATTATATTCATTTTGTCAAACATTGATACAAACTGGTGGTGGAACCACTACTGCTGCCTGTAAACTCTGTTTTGCTTTGAGAGACTGGAGCTAACACTCCCATCTTTTCTCCTCTCTCCTGTACACACTCCACCACTCTACCTTATCCTGAGAGCCTCATTGTCCACCAGTCTGCATACCTCAGTAAGCAACAACTACACAATTAAGACCTTGTCCACTTGTGACAGCTCAAAAGAATAATACTGGCTCCATCACCCAACCCACTGCCCATGTCCACAAACAATTGGGTGGGAGAATGAATCAAGCACCCAACTAACCATAAATTGAGACAGCCCAATAAACTCCTCCCACAGCTTCAATTGGTAAGCAGAAGTGCCACCTGTCCAATATGAGCCTCCAAAAACAACTCAACTGAGATCTAGGCAGCTTCCCGACAAGCAAAACTTCATGCAAAGACTGATCACATGGTGACCACCACTTTTGAAGGTCAAAATACATTTTCCACCTCCATCTGTTAGCCAGAGGCATGCACAGGTTTGTGCACAATAGAACCTGGGTGTGGTGGTGCACAAGCTGTGTGACCTTGCTGGGGAGTACACTGTGCAAAAGAATGTGCCTGGTGGTCCTCTGTTACTTCCTGAGCTTCCAGGGCTGGACTTGCCAGTTTTTGTGTGACCATCTCTGGAGATGTCTCTAGCCCCACTTCCTGTTGCGCATTCTCCTGAGTGTCACTGCCACCCCCTCTCTGCGCATCACTTGTGACTGAAACTGGGACTTGCACCAGAGAACTGGCTTGGGGGTTGACATCAATCCGAGCTTTCTTCAATGAAGGCTCCTCATTTAATGTAGTCAAAGCTGGAAGTGGTTGGTCCTCCTTTGGTTCTGAAATGAGTCTTTCATGGTTGAGGTCTGGCTGGTCAACAGTGCTTGCTGGGAGAGGTGCCCTGTCAGTCACAGGGATGTCACTTTCAAGAGCACTTGCTTGATGAGGACTGTCTGTGACAGGAACTATTGATGATTGCCCTGGGGTTTCAGGAACTGGAGTTGTAGGCACAGTTGCCAAGGATGATGGATCATGAGGCTCAGACCAACAACGTGAAACCAGTCCTCCCTGTTGTTCAATCATTTTTTGAAGAGATTTTCCCTGAGCCTCAATCCGCAACTGCAGTTCCCGCTGAACCTGTAGCATCGCATACATACAACTGATGTTACCCAAATTATCCACAAACAGCAACCTATTGAGAACCGTGAGCTGAAGTTCTTTGAGGAAAAGGGATGATTGCCAAGCATCATGAGGACATTGATGTTGACAAAGATCAAGAGAAAGTTGTGAGAGGGAACCTCAAGCTGCTCATGGAGCCTTTTCTGCACTTCCATTTGCATTTGCAGTGCCTGTGTAATCTGTTGGCTCCTGTTGTCACAAATCAATTCAACAGAGTCAGTGACAAAGAAGTGTCTTGATTACTACAGCCTCCAGTAGATCCAGGACTCTTCAGGTGTATGCAGGTGGCACATTTTGGTACAATTGTGTGACCCTTCTTCCCTTTGCTATATAGGTTGGCTAAGGGATAGGAAGAGAGACTCACGAACTAATCCCCATAGGTTGAAGGTACGTATCATTCCTTCTCCGTTCAGCTCTTGTCTCTGTTTAACAATATACATCATTCGTCAGTACCAAACCCCACCTAATGTAAAGAATGGTAGATGAACAGAAATAACCCCTACTGATAACAGCAGTGCCATTTTTTGTTTATTTCCTTGGAACATCATTCGTCTAGGAATGTAAAACCTCTTACAATTTATGACCAAGAGACTGTCACAAATTCAAATTAAGCACATCAAACACAATTGACATACCTTCTGAAATCTCAGGCATATATTTGGCAAGTCTGTACTTCTGCAAGATTGCAGAAACATCAGGTTTCAAAGCAAGTCAGAAATACTAACTTTTCTCAATTACTATCAACACCAAATAGGCACTTTGTGTAGAAGTCAAGCAATTTAAAATAAAGCCAATAATAATAGGGAATAAATCATGCCTGCAGGTGACTCTTCACATGATAAATTGTGATGCCCTGGACACCCATTATGCGCAAAACCGCTTTTGGTGTTGCACCTTCAAACCACACAAGAAAAATAATCATCAGATGACTATTTCTTTTCTATATGACTGCACATATGAGGCAGAGTAAAGCAGACAAATTTGAAGGGGAAGAGGGCCCTTGGCCATGCTAATTATCCCCACTCAAAACTACTTTTTACTTTTGCATATGTAGGTATGTTCCCATGTCACAAACATTTGTTGAATTAACTTCTGTATTGTCAACAACATGAACAAAATTTTCTCCATTTCTTTACACTGGACAGTCTAGATGCTGGCTTGAATTCCAAAACTTTTTGAGTAACACATTCCAAATTTGGATGCATCAGAAACTGTCTGCAAATGTCACAGATCTTTCCCAAATCGGACTACAGCTTCTTGACTTGCCACCAATACCCTTTCTGCATCTCAGTGAACATCCAGGACTTCTTGGGTTCCATTTCCGGCTCAAAAAGAAGTACTGTGGTTGATTGGTGTGCTTAGACTGCCGACTTGGTGGCAAAGTCAGTTCTGAAACAACACATGGGAAGAGTCAGGGGATGTGATGGAACACTTACGATCAGCACCTCCAAGGTCACTCACTGCAGCCACAAATTTCTCATGCAGCTCTGGAGTCCACCGCAATCGTGTCTTGACTGCAGCAGCTGCTGCCGCTGCAGCTGAGGATGGCCCAGGGCTCTCAGGATATTGTCCTCCTGCAGATGCTGTACAAACAAGACCAGCTGACCTAAGGATCCCTGCAGAGAAACATTCTCTCTCCATGCAAATATATGATTTTGGTCCACTTCAAGCACTGGCAGGAACAAACCACAAGTTGAGCTAGAACAACAGATCACCCATTTGATACTAAAGACACTACCTTGTACGCACATAATGCAATCTGCAACACCCAATAACACTTGAGAAAGTAACATAATTCTTCGGCTGTCAAGGAAAAACCTGAAGGCTGCCGATCTGTAGGCAGGCTTCTGGGCTGAAGCGTTGTGGGGGCCAATGGTTCAAACCTTGTTGTCTGAGAAAGTGTCTGCATAAGGCACAAATCCAAAATTTACCAAGAGAACAAGGGAGAAACCACTCGTATCATCCTCCTCTTGCCAAAACATTCAAACTGACTCTCAAACAAGTGACCACCAGATCCAAACACAAGGCTCTTTTCCACTGCCAGCTGTCTATCTTTGAAGGAATGCCACTGGCCACAGTGCTCTACAAATACTTTAGAAAAATAGGAAAATAGAAAAACAAGAGCCCTCTAAGTGTAACTCTCAAACTCCCTCAACTGTTCCACGTTGCTTACCCTTTCCTCACCACTCTCCACATCAATTATTTCAGTCCAGCAGTTTGCAACAGTCTCCTCTTGGGGGACTAGCTCTGTCCACTTGAGCCATTCAGGTCCTGCCCCAAAACCATCATTCACTGACTGCTCTCCCATCTGTGAAGAGTCTCCATCTCCATCTGGTGAATCAAGTAACACCTGCACAAAGCAATTTGAAAATGAAGGACACACATCTGACTGCCATACTATTGCTCTGCTAACAACATAACATACATGTGAAATTGCAGAGAAAACTCCAAGACAACACTTGGAGGTATGTATACCTTCATGAGGACAGAGAACTTCACTACACATACAATTTAAGTAAACCTGAATAAATTAAGCATTCACATCAAAATAAGGTTAAAGAGATTGCAGAGCTGACAACCTATCCATGAACAGGAAAAAAAGAAAAAAAAGCCCTAAAAACAAGAGAACAAAGAACCGAAAACAAGAATAAAACTGAGGTGTGGTTTAAATAACAGCAACAGTCACACATGTCCAGAGACCTTCAACCGCAATATGTACAGTAGTAGCCAGCTACCATAAACAAACTCATCAACTTCATCGGCTCCCAGCAGTGGGTGGAAGTCAACATCATACACTAAGCAATGTACTGAGTTTCTGTATTAGCACTTCTGAGGTAACCATCATGTTGGTTCTAACTTCTGGCCAAACCAAAACAAGACAACAAGAATGAGTACAGTCATAACCTTGTGTGTGTTGCTCACATAGTACCAGACTGTCACCTTCATCATGAATAACAGTGACTAGCTGCTCCTATTACACCCTACTGACTTCATCAGCTCCAAAAAGATCTGCTCAAGATGTTGGGAAACAAGTACACAAAAACCTGTGTCCTCAGATTCTGTCATGTTTCCAAAAGCAACAGGAAGACTCAGTCACAATGCTGGCAACCACTCAAGAGACATAGCTAATCAAAAAATTGAATAGTGTCCTCATACAAGCTTGTGAACGGACACTTCATTCCATTTTAGCTTGCCCCTGTACAGACAAGTATCTAAGCTTAAGGCATAGAGACACAAAGGGTCATGGCTAGGGCATCCTGCACCCTCAACATATCCTTGAAGCATACCACTGGAGACTATTTGGATGTGTATGTACATATCCAATTTAGCCACTAATTTGAAAACTTAGAGATTGCATGCAAAACTCCACAATAACAAATCTGCTAAAAAGGCAGGAGGAGACTACTATAGACAAAGACAAAAGCAGCTGGTTGCATGAATGTCCTTGACAACGTCTTTGGTTATGCTACTTAGATGATGCTTGACAGCAATGCTAGGCCTCTTTCTCCCAAGAAAGTTAAGCTTGATCCAGCACATGTAGCCAAAGAGAGACAAGCAGTCTGCCCAGCCACTGAACTTCTTGTGTATTTTCAATCCCTTGAAGCTATAGAACCTTCAAAGATAGAAACCATCAAATACTGCAGCAGCCCCATCAAGTTTGCCTTATACTCTTCCCCTATGGACTGGGTTCCCACACTTCACCAACCAGTTGAAACAGTTACCAGGCTGTGGCTGCATTGGCTATTTAGGTCCCCACATAGCAGAGAATTGGTGCAGCCAAAAACAATGAGAACAATCTCAGTGTGTGTATATGACATAAGAAGACTTGCGATAGTTCCACACCCTTCAAGGGGTCAAAGACTTTATGACAAAATACCCAAAGTAAAAGTTTCAGCAAGCCATGACTTAGTACTGGAAACAAACACACTAAGAAAAATTGCTCTAATAGCAACTTCAAGGCATTGGAGACCATTAGCAATCCATCTTTTCTGAAGTCATTCCACAACAGAAAGCCATACAGACCTCAGCTTTGGCAGCAAGAAACAAAATTGCCCAGATCTCCCCACCCCCTCACCCAACCATAAAGCAACAAGGAAGAGCAACTGTGTGTCAAAATGCCAAAGAATTTGTGCCAGATCACATCTGTGTAGAAACCCAGTGGAAAAGTATGTGCAAATTTCAATTTGTAACCCAAGCACTGCTGCTGCAGGAGGTCCAAAGTATGTTCCCGGGATGCTGCTCTCCATGTACAACAATAGTTTTTCATAGGTTGAAGGTAATGGAGCACAGCAAACATACCAAAAGAAGAGGCAACTCTGCGAACAAAACAAGGAAACAGATAGAACCAACCTGCAATTGGTCACGGAAGTCGGTGCCATCCCTGTTGTCTTGTGTCTTTGGGCCATTTGCTTGGTCCAGTGTACAGGAGTGGAGAGCAGCTGTGGTATCACTTTGACCTGCAAGTCCTGGATTCACATCCTGAAAACCCAAGTGAGTTTCTCTCCCTCCTGTATGTGTAAGAGAATACGATCCATGAGCACCTGGTTTCTCTGGCTGTCCACCAGTGATGGCAGCAGCAGCAGCATCCTCCCCTACTAAAAGATGATGTGATGCCAAGGAATCTCTGGCAACCTGGGGTTGTTGAGGATGGTGGTGCAAACCTGTGGGACTTGGAAGCAGCTGCTGATTGCCTGCTTGCCAGTGACCTCCACTCGGTTGTAGCGCAGGGGGAAGTGGAACTGGATGCTGCTGCTGCTGATGATTTGGCCACTGTGCACCTGGGCTCCAATGCGCAGGGGATTGATAGGAATGGTGTGGCGACATCTGCTGCTGTTGTCCATAATGAGGAGATGAGGGTTCAGTGCCTGGACCTGGCTGTGCTAGGTATGGTCCCTGGGACTGCGGATACTGATACTGAGAAGACATGCCGGAATCCCCGTGCATCCCTACCTGCTGCTGATTCTCCATCTGCGGCGGCGGCGGCGGCAGGGGTGGTTGATAATACCCATGCCTTGGCTGCATAAAAGCTGCGGAAGAACTGGAACTACTACTAACTCCTTCCATCGCAGCCCAGGTTGGTCCCCTTCCCCCTTGCGCCTTACCGGGAGGACTCGGTCGAGCAAAAGCGCGGTGCGGATTCAACTGCGGAGTCGGCATGGTAACGACAACAGGAGCGGCAGGATCAGGAGAAGCAGCAGCAGCAGCATGAGAGTTGGACACCTGAGAGGGCTGCTGCCACCCCTCCATCCCCTGTCTGTTCATCAGCATCTGACACCAAGCTCCAGAGCAGAACCTTCAAAACCTTCCTTCCTTCCTTCCTTCCTTCCTTCTTCTCCTCCCGATTCTCCACCGCGCCCTATCTTCGTCTTCTTCTTCTGCTTACCCGGATCATCATCAATCAATCCACAAATCCACGTCGCAAAATCCGCAACAACGGCTCACCGCCTACACCTGCCATCGGGGCAAAAGAAAGCTTCAAAAATTCTCCGTCCCTCCTCGCCCTCACGTCCTCAGTTGGTTCCGAAACTTGCGAAGCTCGGATGTAGCAGGAGTACGTTGGAGCCAATGGCCATGACCGAGAAGAAAGCTTCTCCTTCCAACGCCATAGCCAACGCTACCACTGCGCTTTGCAGATTTCCTTTTGTCGGACGGACGCTCGCTCGCTCGCTCAAGCAAGATACCCCTGCCCTGTCTGCGCGTACGTGCACCCTCCCCGGAGGACGCCCGCCAGGATGTGCGCGCAGCTTAGATTCGCCGCCTAGCCTCCTACCCTATAACCGCGCAAGGAGGTACGTAAGAAGGGGAGGGGGGGGGGGGGGCTTGATTCTTTCCCTTTTCTAATCTGGTTTATTTCCCTTTTTTGCTTAACATTTTTTAGGTATTTTTCTACCACATACTTCTTTTCTTTT